>TARA_R110001592_G_scaffold49236_6_pt1 | contig 28277 bp, 41 predicted proteins | sample TARA_R110001592 | Tara Oceans TARA_R110001592 (sample SAMEA4398387) | marine metagenome | biome: Polar Biome; feature: [SRF] surface water layer (ENVO:00010504); material: water (ENVO:00002006), including particulate matter (ENVO:01000060) such as... | depth 5 m | reverse complement strand
GATTTATCAACTACAGATGATTTGTTGTTATGGCTTGATGATTTCGAGGAGTCATTTAGCCAAGAGTTTAGTGAGCCAGACTTTTATATTATGGATGATGTGTTTGAAGAAGAAGAATTACTTTTTAATGATTACTTTTTAATGGAAGAACCTAGTGTAATTTTTGTACCAGAAGAACCAACAGATTTGCCAGATATAATGTTTACAGATGAGGGGCCTATTTTTTTTTCTCAAGATGAAATGGTAGTAGAAGAGTTAATGACTGTAGAAGAGATGAGAGATGAGATCATATCTGATATAGAAACTATGATGCCGGAGATGTCAGAGGAAATGAAAGAAGAATTAATAGAAGAGATTATGGAAGAGATGCCGACAGAAGAACCAGAGGTTATTGAAGAAATAATTGAAGAAGAAATTGTTACGGAAGAAGAACCAGAAGTTGAAGAAATAGAATCTATTACAAAAGAATCCGAGTCGGAGGAAGTAAACACTAAATTTGTAGATTTAAAATTAAATGAATCTAATCCAGAGGTTGTGCTAACACCACTAGATGTTGTGGTAAAGATTGACCAGATATCTTTTGATAAGTTAGTTGAATCACAGCCGATACTATTAGATAGTAATTTTTATGAGCCTGTAATTTTATATCCTAATCAGTTGAGTTACGTAGATAGTCGTGATATATATTCTAATGTAGTTTATGTTGCTAATGATTCACTAACTAAACATAATTTTAATGTACAGGAAAACCAGAAGCAAACATTTAAACTGCAGTATAAATTAAGGAACATGACATGGATGGATTGAAAAAAAATCTTACAGGTATAGTAAGTTTAATCGCAGTAATAGGTGGTATAGGTGCTGGGTTCACTACATATGGGCAACTCATCACAACTATATCTGTGCTTGAGGAAAAGATAGCAGATCTGGAATCAAAAGATTATGTAGTAAATCAGACTGTTGATCTAACAGATATTAATAATAAAATTAATTCTAACTATGAATCAGTATTAGATAGAATTAGTGATGTGCAAAAAGATATTGGTAAGAATAAAAACAATCTTGATGTACTTTCAACACGTACAGATCTGCTTGATAGTTTGTATGAAGATTTAAATTTGCAAAACAGTAACCCAATGTTGAGATAATGTATGGAGATTACGATAACTGGACATATAACTATAGAAAGGAAGAGTTAATGTTAGATAAACTAAAATTAATCGCACATAAATTAGGCGTGAGTAGCCTATTTGTAGAAAGATGTGGCTGTGGGTACAGAAAGTATAAACGTACTGTATGGGCTTCTCTGCTCGTTCTAGGGGTTATTCTCTTTTTGCTTTAGTTTTTCTTTGAATGGTGGTTCATATTGATAATGTGAACGTATCAGATCTAGGAATACATCCATTCTCATAGCAACTATGGGATCATCATAGTCTTGTTTCATAACCAAAGCATCAGCTTTACCCATCCAATTTAATATAGTTTTAAAACCAGATCCTGTTTTACGTGCCTTGACTTCAAGTATTAAATTCGGATTCTTTATTGATATGTCATGAGGAAAATCTGCTAACGCACCAGAAAGAGGTTGACGTTTTGCATCAATCCCCTTTCTGTTTAAGTACTTAACCAGTTCATTCTCTACTCGATAACCTTTTCTTTTAGATGCTGAACCCCCCATTAATCCCTCACTAAGTTTTTATCTATAATAGGATATATACTTCTACTCTCGGTTGTATTACCAATACGTGTTACTAATTTTTTATGCATCAAGTCTTTGATAATTCTATATGCATTTGATGTACCACCAAGATCACAATCTTGTGAGATCTCATTGTAAGTAGGACTGATTTTATTTTTAGCAACGTATTTAATTAGATAATTATATACTTCGGATTGTCTTTTAGTTAATGCCTTGAACCTCATACGTTCAATACTTTGTTCAGTTAGTTCCATTGTTATCTCCTAGAATGGTATGTTGTCTAATGAAGTATCTTCTTTTTTTTCTTGACTGACTGAAGGTGGGCCATCTGATTTACTATCTAAAAGTTCCATTTTACTTTCAAACTTATCTAAATGTATTTCAGCTGTCTTTGTTTTTTGTCCATCTTTTTCCCATAGATTATAGGTAAGTCTACCTTGCAATAATATTTTACTACCCTTGCTCGTGTACTTACTAATGGTATCAGCAATCATGCTATCCCATACGATAACCTTATGCCACTCGGTCATCTTTTCACCACGTATTTTTTTATGTGTTGCAAGATTTAGTATGGCAAATTTATCTCCATTATCTCTGGTTTTTATTTCAGCATCTGCTCCTAGATTACCGATAAGTGTTATTACATTATACATTAATTTTCCTTTCGAGTTGTTCGTATATTGTTTTTATATTTTGTACCCACTTCATATGGGTACTGCTTCTTAATTCCATGAAAGATATGAACTCGCTAGGCAAAGGCAGTTTACGATACCTTGTTGTTTCAATAAAATGATAAGCACATTCTTCTAAGAATATTGCTGGATATTTTACCAGTATTCTAAAGTACTGTTGCAATCCAGCATCATTAGGTACATCACAAGAAAGAGTACTAGCAATAGTTTCTAATATTACTGCTATATCTTTATTGGTTGCACATCTAATTCTATCTTCCCAAATGGGAATTAAATCTTTTATCTCTTGGTCAATGTTTCTTTGTAGATAGAAGTCTTGTTTCTGCTGTCTGTTTTTTATCTCGTAGATTCGCATTATCATAGAGTCGTTGACGTCTTTCTCGAACAAACGTGGGACTGTCTGTTTTTTTAGAAAATCTTTCTCGCTTGTAGATAACTGCATTTCGCATCCACTTTCTGTGTAAGCTTCCCCAATCGGTTGCAGTCTTGTTTTGAGATCTGTAATAATCTCTGAAGTTTTGATATTCTGTGGCATGGTCTATCTCCTTAAACTCTTCACTTATCTCTGTTATAAATTCTTCTGTTGGTTGGTAGTAATCTATGATGATTGCTTCAGCTGATAGATTGAAATATAAACCTAATGCTTCGCACCAATTAATAAAGTTACTTGCATTTGGTTGGCAATCTTGCCGTTCCCATTTGCCTACGTTCTTTGTATCAACACCTATCTTATCGCTTAACTCTTCGATAGTAAGTTGCAAGTATTGTCTACGTTGTTTTAGTAGTCTGATTATTTCTGAATACATTATTGTTCTCCTTGTTGTAGGTTTGATTCACACCGACAAGAATATCTTGGTAAATTATTTTGAGAGTATCGTAATGCATATTAGAGTGCATCTTTAAAAACTTCAAGTCTAATGAATACATATTCCATGTATCGGATATCTCTTGTTCGGTTACTGAATTAACTAATCGTTCGTATATCAAATCAAATTTTTGTTGTATATCTAACATGGCTATACCTTCGGTGCATTTTCTATATGGTTTGGTTTTACATTGTTATCTTTTTTAAATTCTTCTGCGTCATCTTCTGTATACATATATCCATGTGCATTTGCTAACTTTAATACACATCTATCTACTGCACGTTTCTCTGCCATAGCATATGGGTATTTATTTGTAGTATTATTTGGTGTTGATTCTCCTAAACTTTCGATTGTTGTTTTGCCATCAGCAGTTGTAAGTATGCATTTTACTACAACATCAGGCGTAAAATTTAATACTTCTAGCTTCCAATTATATCCTTCAGTTAGTGCTATTTTTTCTACTGCTTTATGTGTTACAATCCAAGTGCCTTTTTTCTGTTTCAATTCCCAAAAATCTTCTGCTGTTAGATCGTATTCGTTTTTAAATTTACTAATTAAATCCTCTGTATAATTACTATTGCTTTTTGCCATTTTATGTTTCTCCTATTGTTATGTTATATATTATATCTTACTCTCTTATGACTATATTATCAACTGTTTTTATCTGGTTCTGTTTTTGTTAACACATAAGACCAGAAAGCTTTTTGTGCAGTTTCTAATTCTTCAATGTACTTATCATCTCTTTTTATTATGTCGAACATATGGGATTTGTTTCCAAATATTCCAGATATGATTGCTTGTTTTGAATCAGTTACATTAATGTAATGTTGTACTTGTGGGTAATAAGTTTCAGTTAAATCAGCTAACGTTTTATTTTCACTAGTGTGTTTACATTCGATAACACATTGATGTTCATCTATATATCCGTCAAGATGTGCATATAAAAGTAATGATATATCATCTGATATTGCAATAGTTTTTGTGGACGGATCTGGTTCGTATGTAATTTTTTTACTGGTGTCTATATGTATACCTTTATTAGTACGTTTATTATCACTCAATAATTTTTGAGTTAGCCAATGAAAGTTAAATGGCTCTGTAAATATACCAAGTTGCACATTAAATTTTTTATCTAAATTTGGTGGATCAATATCTCCAACTTTTAATTTATATAATGTATTCCAATCTTGAGTAATCATTAAGCTATAGCAATCGCTACCACCGATACCAGTACTCCTATTTTTTTTAACGTCTTTTGTTATTTCCATTTCTTTAATCCTTTTGGTTTAAATATCCAATCAACTTCATTCTCAAATATATTATGTGCTATCAATTCAAATGATACCTTCGGCATATAATCAATATAGAATTGTGTTGAACCTAATCCTTTTTTAGAAAAGTATTTTGTGTACTCTTCTTTGTTCAAATTAATTGGTGTAAATTTTACTATGTATTCATGTTCCATTTTGATCTCCCTTTTTAATAGAGCAAGGAGGGATAGACCTTGCTCTATATTATTACTGATAGCTTCTGCACTTAATAAAGTTTTGTTAATATTAAATACTACCAGTAACAATCTCTTTAAATGCTAATACATCCATTAGCAATAATCCCATAGCCGTTGTAAATGCTACAATAATAAGAACGCACATTATTAATACTAATTTTTCTAGCATTGATTTTCCTCCAAAAATTCTTTTTCGTCATATGTGCATTCCCAATTATCAGTATAAGCATTAACTCTCCATTTATCATTATCATTATTTAATTCGTCCATAGCTTTATCATCTGCTTCTACTAGATTAGTTGCTTTTACTTTTATTACATAATCAATTACTTCTGTAACTGTGAACTCGTATTCATATAATTTTTCTAGCATCAATCTTCCTCCAATAATTGTTCTAGTAATGATTGTTTTTGTACATCATCAAAGCCTAGTAATACAACTTTTGATGCTTCTGTAAAATCTGGTGCTGTATCGTATGCCAAATCACTTAAGAATTTTGATAGCACATAACACATATTTACTACTTGTATATCATGTTGATGAGTTTCACAAAAATCTAATAACTTGTCATAAATATAATTGACCTCTTTTTTTGTATCTCCGAAAAAAGATAGATGAATTTTATCCATTCGTTTTTTATATATAGGAAAACCAGAAGCAAACATTGTTCTGCCTTTCATCTCTAAAAATTCGTGATAATCCATAGGATAGTATTTGTTGTATAGATTATAAAACTTTCTCATACTACTATGTCTTACTTCTTCTCCGTTATTAATTTTTGTTATTGTTCTATAATTTAAATTGATTTGTTGATATTTTATTCCATGATTGAATCGTAAAACATCTACTGCCTTTGGTACTATTGAAATAGTATTTTTATTATAAGTCATTATTTTTTCTCCATGTGTTGGTAATTTGATCTGCGATTGTTGATATTTCTAGTTCGTAAAAATCTTTTGGCAAGTTCGATACAACTTGTAATGTGAAGTCATCTTCATTGGTCCATGACTGCGAGTAGTACTCGCAATCAATCCATTGTTTAGACTTCCAATGTAATGTTACACCTTGAAACTCTGCATATGTTGGGTAATTATTCATCTTCATTTCATTCCCCTCCCCACATATTATAATTAAAATGTTCTAGTCTTAACTCTTCAATTACTTTTTCCATGGCTTCATCCTCATTTGTTGCATTTACTTCAAATTCAAAAGTTCCTGCAATTGTATATGTGTATTCTTTATCTTGAGAGTTATTGTTTTTATCTTTAGGGTTCATTTTAAATACTCCCTTGTGCATTTTCTTGTAAACTCCCAATATTTAGAATTGTATTCTTGCCAAGCCAACTCAATACCTTCTGTAAAATATTCTTCATCATTTCTGATTAGGTGTCTGTGTTTTTGCATTTCTGAAAATACATCTTCAATATATTCATTTCTTTTTATAACTTCTGATAAGATAGAATTAAATTTATCTTCCATCTCTATAAGTTCGTTTTGATAGTGTCCCATTTTATTTTAAAGGGGGAGTTATTAGCTCCCCCAACTCCCTTTTTTATTGATTAATTACTTCTTGATAATTTCTTGCTCTGTATTGTTCATCATTACATAACTTGTAGAAAGCTTTAATAACTTCTTCAGAATTTCCATATTCCAAAAATATTACTTCGTTATATGATAATACTTCAATTTTGATTTGTGTTTCAGTTTCAAAATTTATTATATATGTGTATTCTTCGCCTATATTAGAGCATGATTCGATTGAATATAAGGAAGTTTCCATATCATGAATATATATTCCTCTCTGCCTGTTAATCATCGCTTTAATTAATTTTGATGCTCTCGGATATGTTTGTAAGAAACACGCTAAATCATAACCACCCACAGCAAGATAGCCATCATGATGTCTATATAATGTAAGCTTAGTATCTCCATAATTTATTTTAATTATTGATCTTGTCGCCATTTTATTTTATCCCATTATTGTTTATTAATACTTATATAGTATATTACAAAGGTTAACAAAAGGTTAATAAAACAAAAATAATATAATAATAATCTGTGGATAAGATTAAAAGATTTTCAAAAAAAAACCCTCTTTTTTTCCAAAAATTAAGACTTGCTAACCTTCCGAAGCAAACACTTACCTAGCTCCCTAGTGGCTATGAAAGTATTTACTACGGAAGCTAACCAAGTCTAGGGTAAGGTAGAATGAAATGCCATGCAAGAGCATGGTAGCAATAGTGAAGAGAGAAGCCACTGGGCTTCGGAGGAAGAGTAAGCACTTGCGATTCATACATGCTACACGAAGTGCATAACTTAACTGAACTAAGATGTCGCATTGTTGCGACCTAACTAAATGTTGAATTATCCACTATGCTGTATTGACAACAAAACGAATCACGTTGTATACTAACCAACAGAGAAAACAGAAACAGATCTCTCTCTGTGTTAAACAAAACAAGATCATGAATAAACAAACTACTCATCTGACAGCTAAACATACAACAAACAGTAACTCTGGTATTGCACCAAGAGCAAAGAAGCTTGTGGATATACTTGTATCTTCTGGCTGTACTATCACAGAAGCTTCTAAACTCGCTGGATATAAAGGAAATAGTGCTAGAGTATCAGCTAGTAAAATGCTACGTAAACCAGAAGTACAAGCTTACATGATGCAAGAAGTACACAGAGCCTTTGGATTACACTCCGCAAGAGCAGTATCAAAGCTTAGTTCACTATCTAATGGTGCTAAGTCAGAGTATGTACAACTAGAAGCTAGCAAAGACATACTAGACAGAGCCGGATTCAAAGCACCAGACAAACATCAACACCTCGTTGCAGGTAACTTCTCAATCAACATAGACCTTAGCTAGTCTGTGCGATATGGCAGGCTCTCGTGAATCAAGCCTAAAGCAGTCTTGACCTTTCAGGCTTCGATCCTGATCGCTAAGCGACTGGCTATGCTTTTATTTACTTGGCGAGCCTAGGTCAGTCGCTTAAATAATATTTACAAGCCGGTCTGCTCTACGCAGAGGGCTTGCATTTATTACCATGTTTTTGTGGGGGGTACCCCAAAAACTGGCGTCTGTCCAGACAGTAACAGTACCGTACACAAAATTTTTTCCTTCAAAGCTCGTTCAACTTGTGGTATAGATTTTACATGGCTTATAAAACACCAGCGTGGATGAGGAAAGAAGGTAAGAATCCCAAAGGAGGATTGAATGCCAAAGGTCGTGCATCCTATAAGAAGGGTACATTGAAAGCACCTGTTAAGTCTGGAGATAACCCTAGACGTTCATCTTTCCTAGCACGAATGGGGAATATGAGAGGACCTGAATATAAAGATGGAAAACCGACAAGACTTCTGTTATCCTTACGAGCATGGGGTGCTTCGAGTAAAGCAGATGCCAGAAAGAAAGCAAAGGCTATGTCCATAAGATTAAAGAATAAAAAGAAAGGTTAGTTACACATGGCGAAAGCAACAGCACATTATACAAAGAGTGGTACTCCCTATACTGGAAAGACACACAAGATGTCAGGAGGAGCAATCCATACTGGGGCAACACATTCTTCTGCTAGTAAACCTGTCTTTCATTTCAAGGATCTACCAGCAAAAACAAAAACTATGATTATGAAAAAGAAGAAAAGAAAATAATATGGCTATAGATTACAGTAAAAGAAAATCATATCGTAGAATTGTTGCAAAAGCAAAAAGCTATGATTCTCGTGGAAAAAATAGTCTTAAGTCTAATAGAGAACGTATGAGAAACAGACGTAAGGTAAGTAAAGATTTTTTCAAAGATCCCAATTTAGGTGCTAAACAATATCGTGCAATGGAAAGTTCTTCTAATCCAGAAGCAGAATTTATGAAAATGTATATAGATAAGAAAGCAAGTGCTAATACATTATTACGTACAATGGAAAACTTTGTATATGATGGTGATGCTCGTGAAGGAGCGGCTGGTGTAAAGATGATGTTTGGGAGTATAAAGACTGGGAAAGAACTAGAAGCAGACTTAGAAAGAGAGTTAAAAAAACAAAGAAGAATTACTAGAAAAAATACAAAAAATAAAAATCTACGTCAATTCTATGCACATTCATTGATAGGTCCATAATGGCTATTGATTATAGCAAAAGAAAGTCTTACCAAAGGATTGTTTCTAAAGCAAAGAGTTACAGTCCAAGAGGTAAGGGTAGTTTAAAATCACAAAGAAAAAGACTGTCTGATAGACGAGCAAACTACAAATCTATGATGGATGCTGGAGTTGTTAATTCTACTAGAGAAGGTCAAGCTAAGTTAGCAAATCTACAAAAAAATATTGACAATGAAGATTTTGATAAAGTCACAGCAGAGTATCGTACTTATACTCCGGCACAACAAAACGTGATTAAAAGTGTTGCTAAAAAAACTGTACCATATCCAAAAAATTTATTTATAGGGACAGTTCTTAATGCAAATGCTTCCAAACAAAATAAATATACACCACCAACTCGTAGGGGACTTGTAGATATATTGGGTAATAATATACTTGATACTTATGATAGAGCTAAAGACTTAACAGATAAATATGGCTTAGGTGCAAATATATTAAAAGGAACTGTATCGAAGAAAGGTAAATTTGGTAACTTTGATTATAAAGTAGACGCTGATCCTTTTGGTAAAAATAAGAGCGTTAATTTTCGTGTCTATAAAACATTTTAATGTTATGGCAACAGCAACAAAAACGAAACCAGCCCTTTGGAAACGTATTGTTTCTCGTGTAAAATCACAAGCATCACATGGTACTAGAGCTGGACAATGGTCTGGTCGTAAAGCACAAGCCGCAGTCAAAGCTTACAAGAAAGCTGGGGGTGGATATAGTGGTGCTAAGAAAAAAAGTAATTCCTTAGCTAAGTGGTCTAAACAAGATTGGAAAACAAAATCCGGCAAGAAGTCTAGTGTAACTGGAGAAAGATATCTTCCAGCTAAAGCTATTAAAAAATTATCTTCTAAAGAATATGCAAAGACTACAGCAAAGAAAAGAGCTGATACAGCTAAAGGTAAGCAAGTAAGCAAACAACCTAAATCAATAGCACGTAAGGTTCGCAAATATAGAAAGGCATAATATGGCAACTATAGAACAACTTGAAAAACAAGTTGCAGTATTAATAGATACGAATAAACTATTAAATCAAGTTATTTTAGAAAAGAATGAAATGATTGGATGTCTTGAAATATTATTAAAAGCCGAGGAGATTGCAGAATATGGCGAAGAAATCAACGAAAAAAATACAACAAATTAAGCCTAAAGAACTTACCAAACTAGAAAAGATGCAACAAAAAGCTGATGTTATGATGGAAAATTATGACAAGCAGTTAAAACAAGAGAAACAAAAAAAGATAGATGACTATGTCGAGTATAAGAAAATTAAAGGACATAGTGAGGAGGAAGCAATTATGATGGCTAATGCATTATTAATGGATAAGATGAATGAGTAGTATTTATCAAAGAGTCATGTTAAAAGATTTAATGGCACTACGAACTGTTGTTAAATCACAGCATATGAAACATTACCCTCAATCACATATCAATGATTATGAAGCTGATAAAATTATCGAATCACTATCCGAACCAGCTCGAGAAAAATTAATTAAGTTAGCAGTTGATTATGGCATCACTAGATTATAAACCAGATGGAGAAACTATTAAACTTTTTATGAAGGATGATAGCTTTCTAAGAGGATTAAGAGGACCAGTAGGAAGTGGCAAGTCTGTTGCTTGTTGTATCGAAGTACTACGAAGAGCCTTACTACAGAAACCTAATGATGATGGAATTAAAAAATCTCGTTGGGCAGTTATACGAAACACGAATCCACAGTTAAAAACAACAACAATTAAAACATGGTTAGACTGGTTTCCAGAAGATGAATGGGGAAACTTTCATTGGTCTGTTCCATTCACACATCATATACAGAAAGGTGATTTAGATTGCGAGGTTATCTTTCTTGCACTTGATAGACCAGAAGATGTAAAGAAACTGTTATCTTTAGAACTAACTGGTGTCTGGATTAATGAAGCAAGAGAAATACCTAAGTCTATTGTTGATGCTTGTTCTATGAGAGTAGGTCGATACCCATCTATGAGAGATGGTGGACCAAGTTGGTATGGTGTTATTTGTGATACCAACTCACCAGATACAGAACATTGGTGGCCTATTATGTCAGGAGATACCGTACTACCAGATCACATATCAAAACAAGAAGCTAAGATGTTAGTGAAACCAGATAACTGGTCTTTCTATTCTCAACCACCAGCTATGCTAGAACTTAAAGATAAGAATAATGAAATAGAAGATTATGAAAAGAATCCGATAATGGAGAATGGTATTAACCTGACAGCAGATTATTATAGGAATATAATCCGTGGTAAAACAAAATCATGGATAGATGTCTATGTATTAAATAAGCTAGGACAAATATCAGATGGGAAACCTGTATATGAATCGTTTGTTCATAAGACACACGTTGCTAAAGGTGATCTTGCTATTGCAGATGGTGTTCCTGTATTTGTTGGATTAGACTTTGGATTAACACCAGCTTGTGTATTTGCACAAAGACTTCGAGGTAGATGGCTTGTCTTTGATGAATTGGTAGCAGAAGATATGGGGATTGTCAGATTTTCAGAATTAATGAAACAACATATGGCACAGTATTTACCAAGAGAGTTTATTATATTTGGTGATCCAGCTGGAGATCAAAGAGTACAAACAGATGAATCAACACCATTCCAGATACTAAGAGGTCGAGGATTAAATGCAAGACCAGCACCATCTAATGATGTATTGCTAAGATTAGAATCTGTATCAACTGTATTAAATAGAATGACAGATGGGGAGAGTGGACTGATTATAGATCCTAAATGTGCCAACTTAATTAAAGGTTTTGATGGTGGTTATCACTATAAAAGGATGCAAGTTTCTGGAGAAAGATATGATGATAGACCAAACAAGAATAGATTTTCACATATACATGATGCTTTCCAGTACTTACTTCTAGGTGCTGGAGAAGGTAGAGCATTGACAATGGGACAAAAAACAAGTAAACCTGTAGTAGCAAGACGTAATTTTGATGTCTTTAATGTAAAACCTAGATCAATAATAGAAAGGATGAGATAATGTGTGTCGGTAGCTTAATGCCAAAACCTAAACCACCAGCACCTCTTCCACAAGATGCTAGTGTTCTTGCACAAAGAAAAAGATTAAGAGAAGATCAACAAAGACAAATTACAGAAGATAAACAAAAAACATTTGAAATGAGATTAGCGGCATATTCTGGTAAACAAGGTAAGCGATCTTTGTTAGCTGGTAAAAAAGGTGGACAAGGATTCCAAATCGCTGGTAATTTAATGACTAAAGATACTCTAGGTGTGTAATGGTAATTGATGTTAAGCCACAGGCAACAGAAAGCTATTCTGATAATGATGTTAGAAAGTTAATTACACGTTATAAAAATGCACAAAGTATCAAAGATTTATGGATGCCTACCTTTGAAGAGTGCTATGAGTTTTCACTACCACAGCGAGAAAGTTTCTATACAGAATCTATTGGTAGAAGAAGAGCAGATAGAATCTTTGATGAAACTGCTGTAGTAGGTGTGCAAGAATTTGCTAGTCGATTACAAGCTGGTATCGTTCCTAACTATGCAAGATGGGCTGACCTTGTTGCTGGTACAGAAGTTCCACAAGAAGAACAAAAAGATGTAAACCTTATGCTTGATGAGGTTACTGAATATGTATTTGAAATATTACAAAATTCTAATTTTTCCCAAGAAGTTCACGAAACATTTTTAGATTGTGCAGTAGGTACAGGTGTATTGCTTATTGAAGAAGGTGATGCAGTACATCCTATTAGATTTAAGGCAATCCCATTACCACAAATTGTATTAGATGCTGGGTACAATGATGATATAGATCATGTGTATCGTATGAGAAAAATTAAAATGAAAGATTTAATTCATGCTTATCCAAATGGAACTATGTCTGACAAGATGACAATGGATATGGAAAAAGGTGCAGAGAATGATTGTGATATATTAGAAGTTGTTTATCGTAATCACAGTAACAAAAAAGAAGAAGAGCATATATATTGTGTTATTGCTACAGCATATGAACATAAAATACATGAAGAAACATTTACAGGACTAGGATCAAATCCATACGTTGTATATAGATGGTCTAAGGTTGCTGGAGAAGTTTATGGTCGTGGTCCATTACAACTGGCATTACCAGCAATTAAAACAGCAAATCTAGTAATCGAATTAATACTTGAAAATGCACAGATGTCTATCTCTGGTATGTATCAAGTAGAAGATGATGGTGTTATTAATGTAGATAATATTGCATTGATTCCTGGAACGATAATACCAAAAGCATCTGGATCTGCTGGACTACAGCCAATAGCACCAGCTGGTAACTTTAATGTATCTGATTTAGTATTAAGAGATATGAGAACAAATATAAAGAAAGCTTTGTATAATGAGATGCTCGGTACACCTAATGAGAAAACACCTATGACTGCAACAGAGATTGCAGAAAGAATGGCAGATCTATCTAGACAGATTGGTGCCGCTTTTGGAAGATTGCAAGCTGAACTGGTTAATCCAGTTTTGCAAAGAGTTATCTATATCTTAAAGAAACAAGGTAGGATAAAGATACCTGTTGTCAATGGCAGAGAAATTAAGATACGTTCATCTTCACCTCTTGCACAGGCACAGCATCAACAAGATGTTGCAACAATTGACAGATTTCTAGGTATGATTCAAATGAGGGTAGGTCCAGAGCTATTGAATATATTAGTAAAACAAGATGAGGTTGCTAAATTCATAGCTAAAAAACTTGGTGTTCCAGAAGAACTAATACGTTCGGAGGAAGAGATGCAACAAGCCGCAATGCAATTGCAACAGATGCAACAGATGCAACAACAGCCACCAATGGAAGGACCTCCACCAGAGCAGACCTAGGTATGCAAAGATAGGAGGATCACATGCATCAATCAGTATTAGTCATTTCAGACTTACATATCCCATACCATCATAAAGATTCTTTTGACTTCTTAAAGGAAGTAAAGAAAACATTTAAGCCAGATACTGTTATTAATATAGGAGATCTGTTAGACTTCCATGCTATCTCTATGCATGAACATAACCCAGACTTACCTTCTGCTGGTGATGAGTTATCATTATCTAAATCTTATATTAAAGAATTAGAATCTATATTCCCAGATGTAACAGAAGTACACAGTAATCATAGTTCATTAGTATATCGAAGAGCTATTAAGTATGGTATGTCAGCACAGTTTCTTAGACCTTATGGAGATTTTCTTGGTACAAAGAAATGGAAGTGGGTAGATGATATTACATTGAAACTTAGTAATGGGAAACGTTGCCATTTTACTCATGGTAAATCAGCAGATATATTAAAGGTATCTCAAGCCATGGGTATGTCAGCAGTACAGGGGCATTATCATACACAATTTAATATTAAATATTGGGCAAATCCAGATGATCTATATTGGGGAATGAATGTAGGATGTTTGATAAATCAAAAGTCTATGGCATTTAGTTATGCAAAAAACTTTAATACTCGATTTGTATTAGGTTGTGGAGTGATCCTAAATGGTGTTCCCAGATTGCTTCCTATGGTGTTAAATAATAATGGGGATTGGATAAAGGAGATAGTATGATAGACAAGATCAATCCAGTTTACTACTTAGCTGGTAAATGTTCTTGTGGTAAAACTTTAGAAACATATGACTACGTTAAAGACTTAGCATATCCAGATGGTTCTGCGATAAAGTATATCACTAGGCATAGACAGAAAAATGGGGCAGAAGATATTAAGAAAGCGATTTGGTTTTTAAACAAAATATTAAAAGAGGAGTATCATATAGATGGATAAGACACCAAACAAATTAGTTGGATTAGATAATTACCAACGAAGTGCAGAGGATGAGCAGAAGATTAACGATTCATTTTCTATTGCTTTTACTGCACCAACTGGTATAGAAGTATTAAAATATCTACGTTCAATAACATTAGAAGCTGTAGCTGGACCTAATGTAGAACCCAGTCATTTACAGCATCTGGAAGGACAAAGATATATAGTAGGATTAATTCAAAGAAGAATTAACAAAGGGAAGAGTCAACAAATAGTAAAGGATAAACAAAATGAACGAGAATGAAACAGTAGAAAATCAAACTGAAGAAACACAGACAGAAGATTCTGCTCCAACAACTACCGAGCCACAAGCTCGACCAGATTTTATACCAGAGAAATTTTGGAATACAGATACTGGAGAAATTAATATGGAGGAGTTTGGTAAATCTTATACTAATCTTGAAAAGTATGTTGGTGGTAAAAAAGATGAACTACGTGATGTTATTATCAATGAACTTTCAGAAGAAGCAGAAAGTGAGAAACCAGAAAATTATGAACTACCTAAGTTACCAGAAAACATTACAGAAGAAATGTTAGAAGCTAACAGCATGACAGAATGGTGGAGAGGGTTTTGTAATGAAAATGCCTACACACAAGAAATCTTTGAAGAAGGTATAAACAAATATATTGATAGTTATAATGATACCATGCCAGACATTGATGCAGAAAAACAAAAGCTTGGTGAAAATGCTGATGCACGTTTAGATGCAGTTAATAGCTGGGCATCTACTTTCTTTTCGGCAGAAGAATATGAAGCTGTTGCTGGTACATTAGGTGCAACTGTTGAAGGTATTGAAGCATTAGAAAGAATGATGGAAACAACTAAGTCATCTTTATCAAGACCTAATCAAGTTTCTCAACCAGAACGACCACTTACACATGAGGATGTTCGATCTATGATGAAAGATAAAAGATACTACGATCCAAAAGATAGAGATATGAACTATGTGAAAAAGGTAGACGAAGCTTTTGCTAGGCTATACCGATAAGTTTATTTGTAGAAAAAACAACACCAGAGGATTGTTACAGATTAGCACCAAATATACGACAGCTTGATAGATATGAGATTGCATTATGGGGACACGATCCTCTTAGTGCATTACTCATTCCTTTCAAAAGTAAAAAGTTAATAAAACATACATATAGTATCTTCACAGAAGATAAACAAGTTGTTGGTATATTTGGTGTTATGCCTACAGTACGTAATCCAAGACATGGGAGAATATGGTTCCTTACTAGCGATCTGCTAGAAAAACATTATAAATTCTTTTTAAAATGCAATAAAAATTGGCTTCATTATATGGAAGAAGATTATGATCTTCTATTTAATTATATTATTGCAGAGAATAAAATATCTATAAAATGGTTAAAGTGGCAAGGTTTTATATTCAGCAAACAAAATAAACTTGTTAAGAATGTAAAAATAATGTATTTCTATAAGAGGTTACATAATGTAACCAAATATGGTACACAGCCCATATTAGATGAAATCGGCCCATCATGGACAACCAAGCTAATCTAAGTTGGATAACTGTTTAATTTTAACTTAACTATAAAAGGAGTGTATTATGAGTACATCTATTAGTACTGCCTTTATTAAACAGTTTGAAGCTGAAGTTCACATGGCTTATCAGCGTATGGGTTCAAAACTTCGCAATACTGTTAGGCAGATTAATAACGTTACAGGTAATCAGGCTCGTTTCCAAAAAGTTGGTACAGGTAGTGCTGTGTCTAAATCAAGACATGCACAAGTACCTACAATGGATGTAAGCCATTCAACTGTAGACGTTACACTTTCAGATTTCTATGCCGCCGACTATGTCGACAGACTAGATGAACTGAAAACAAACATTGATGAAAGACAAGTATTGGCTATGTCAGCTTCTGCCGCACTTGGTAGAAAGACAGACCAACTTATCATTGATGTTCTAGACGCAGGATCAAACAGCAATAACATTGTTCATGGATCTGCGGCTTTAACTCTAGCTAAAGCTTTGACTGTTTATGAAGCATTTGGTGAAGGAGATGTTCCAGATGATGGACAAAGATACTTTGTTGTATCTCCAGCTGGTTGGGCAGACCTTTTACAAATTGACCAATTCTCACGTTCAGAGTATGTTGGAGAAGGTGATCTACCTTACGCTGGTGGATTAACTGCAAAGAGATGGCTTGGGTTTATGTGGTTTACACATTCTGGTCTATCCCTTTCAAGTACAACTCGTGATTGTCATGCTTGGCATAAATCATCTGTTGGACTTGCTATGGGTTCAGATATTAGAACAGAAGTAAATTATATACCTGAGAAAGTTAGTAACCTTATCACATCATATATGTCTTTAGGGGCAGTTATGATTGATAACAATGGTGCGATTGAGTGCCAGATAACAGAATAAGAAAGGAGATATAACATGGCTTATTCAGCAAGTGCTTTATTAAAAGTAGCTGGTGGTGCAAAAGGTATCTTTTTCTACAGCAGTACAGATGCATTAAGTACTATTGTAGGTTCTGGGTACTTTAATAATGCCACAGCAGAACTAAAAGAGCATGACATTGTCATAGCTGTTGGTTCAACTGGTGGAACTGAAACAGTTGATATGCTACTTGTAACAAGTGCAAGTGGAGCGGCAACTGTAACCACACATAATGGTACGTAAACCATAATCGAGGGGAGAGAAATCTCCCCTCAAACTAAAGGATTAAAATGGCTAATAGTAAATTTGATATATGTAATAAAGCTTTAGTGTTAGTCGGTGCGAATACTATTTCTAGTTTTTCACAAAACATTACAGAATCTATTGTGGCAAATCAATTATATGAAACAACATTAGAGGACCTACTAACAAAATGTAGGTGGAGATTTGCTTCTAAACAACAACAACTAAGCAAGAACTCAACCAATCCAGATGCAAGATATGAATCTTCTTATGCCTTACCATCTGATGCAATTATTATTCATACAGTAACAGTTGGCGATCAAGTCATAGTATATGATAGATATGGTCAAAATATATTTACAGACACAACCTCCTCTGATACTGTCATAGCTGATTACACATTCCAACCAAGTGAAAGTGTTTTTCCTCCCTACTTTATAAAGACGTTGGTTTTCGAACTGGCGTCTTTATTTGCTGGTGCAATAGCAAGAAATGACCAGTTAGCAGTACTCTATGCACAACAAGCACGTTCTCAATTACAAAGCTCTAAAGGCATAGATTCACAAGCACAAACAACTAGAAGAGTGGATGTCGATAGATTTAGAAATGTACGTACACGTTCGTCATTAAATGATATAACTGCCACATCTCCATCATAGGTTTTATATGGCTTTGCAAAGAGTACATCAAGCAAGTTTCTTACGAGGTGAACTAGATCCTAATCTTGTATCTCGAACAGATCTTGTTGCTTATGGTTCTGCATTAAAGAAAGCTAGAAACATTATTCCAATAAATCAAGGTGGCGTTGAACGTAGAGGTGGTACTGCTTTTCGTGCAGACTTAGGTGCAGAATCAAGATTAGAATCTTTTGTATTTAGTGCTGGACAAGAATATATATTAGCTTTTCAAAATACTGTATTAAAGATATATTCTACAAACGGAACTCTCTTACAAACTGTTACAAGTTGTGCATGGGCCACTTCACAATTATTTGAACTAGATGTTACACAGACTGGTGATACTATGATAGTTGTGCATAGTTCATTTGCACCACAGATAATTAAAAGAACTGGAGCTACCACATTTACTGTTAGTGCTTTTGCATTTGAAGAAGCAACGAATGGTGAAAAAGTATTTCAACCCTATTTTAAGTTTGCTGATAGTTCGATTACTTTAGATATAAATCAAACTGCTAAAGGACAAACTGGTGTTACTTGTACTACTTCTGCTAATTATTGGACTGATACTTACGTAGGTAAACGTATTCGTTATCATGGGACAGAATTATTAATTACCGGATTTACAAGTGCTACTGTTGTTACTGCAACATTAAAAGGTGATGTATCTATAGAGCTAGATGAAGATCCTTTGAAAACCACACAAGGATCTGGATTGGTCGAAGTAACTATGGTAGCTCATGGGTTTGCAACTGGTGCATCTATTACTATAAGTGGAGCAGAAGATATATTTGATACAGATGGTGCTGGGTTAGCAACTGCTAATCTTAATGGCACATTTAGTATTACAGTTACAGACAATAATCATTTTACATATACTGCTGGTTCATCTGATACAGCAACAGAATCAGTAGATGGTGGTGGTGTAAATGTAAAGATTAGTGGGCATCCACCAACCAAAAAATGGGATGAGCAAGTTGTATGTGATGTTAATGGGTTTCCACAGACTGTTTGTTTCCATGAACAAAGATTATATTTTGGTGGGACAAGTGGATTACCAGATGGCATACAAGGTAGTAATATTGGAAACTTTTTTAAATTTGATGTAGGTATTGCTGAAGATGACGAATCAATACAAATACAAATAGCATCTGACCAGATTAATGAGATTAGGCATTTAGTATCTGGTAAGAATTTACAGATACTAACAAGCACAGGTGAGTTTTATTTAAGACCACCAGTATCACGACCTGTTACACCAACAGATATTCGTATTGTCAATCAATCTATGTTTGGTTCACAAGCTAAGGCAAAACCTAGACAGTTTGATAATGCAACAATTTTTATACAAAACAATGGCAAAGTAGCTCGTGAGTATTTGTATAGTGAATCTGGGGAAGAGTATTCTACTAATAGTATATCCTTACTTTCTAGTCATTTAATTAGTAACCCAGTAGATTCTGGGAAACTTTCATCTGTCCCAGATAGAACAGAACAATTTTATTTCTTAGTTAATGATGATGGTACTATGGCAGTATTCTTATCACAAAGAAATGAGAAGATTGCTGGATGGATGCAATGGAATACAGATGGTAATTATGAATCAGTATGTTGTACGACAACTGATATATACACATCTGTTAATAGAACTATCAATGGTTCTACTAAGTATTGTTTAGAACAATATGCAGATCATGCTTTTGATTTGCCTACTGATTACACTACAACTAAAACTATATCTGGTAGTTATCAACCACATGGCTCACCACTTACTGATGGATCATTCTCTTCTACAACTACATTTGTTGCTGATGGTTTTACTAACGCACCTAGTATTGGTGAAACATTCCAGTTTGCTGGTAGTGGTACAGTCTTTACTATTAATAGTGTAACAGCTACAGGAGGAAGTGGAGAATATACAATTGTTATTAACACAGCATCATCCCAATCAGATGGGGTTGCTTTGCAGTTTGTAACAAGTAAAGTATTTAGTGGCTTAACAACACATATAGCTAAAACAGTTCATGCAACTTCTGGGACTAATGAAGCAAGTGCAGTATATTATTATGGGAATGGTGTTGTTAGTAGTGGTGGTGTTGTGTCATTTGATACTCCAGCTAGTGCTGTAGATATTGGGTTAGACTTTACTGTAGAAGTTGATACATTTAGTCCAGATGCATCTGCAACAAAAGGACAGCTAACTGGATTACCAAGAAAAATTGCTAAGATAATACTTGAACTATCTTCTACTTATAATGTAACTGTAAATTCTAATGATGTTGTATTAACTACAGCTTCTATTAACACATCAGATGGCTTAGACAGTTTTACTGGTAAAAAAGAAATTTATCCTTTAGGTTATAGTACAGAACCTAATCTCGAGATTAGGCAATCAGCACCATTACCTATGAGGGTACTTGGGATTACTACGGAGGTATATTATTAATGAATTTATTAGGTTTCCTTTCTCCATACTTAGGTTTGGCAAGTCTATTTGTGCAAGGGGCTGGTACGTTAATGTCAGTACAAGCACAACAACGTGCTGGTGAATTTGAAAAACAAAGATTAGTTATGATTGAACAGCAATACAAAGAACAAGCAGAATCTAATTCTTTGGAAGCTGAAGAAAATGCAAGACAAAGAAGAAAAGAATATTTAAACAATATTTCTGAAAATAGAGCTTTGATGGCACAGAGTGGTATATCATTAGATTCTCCTAGTTATCGTGCATTTTTAAATAGTAACCTTGATACATACAGAAATGATATAAATAGTATTTCTTTGCAAGGATTAGAAACAAGATTAAATAGTTTAAGAAATGCACAGCAAACTAGATTACAAGCAAAAGCACAAAAATTAGAAACTAAATCAGCAACTACTGAAACTATTACTCGTGGACTTATGACTGGTTTTAAAACAATTAAAGAGTTTGATATATAATGGCTTTAAAAAAACTAAAAAGAGAAGAAAGTTTTGTTTCAAGAATAGCAGTAAATAAAGGTGCTGGTTTAAGTTCTTTGGCAACAGCAGAACGAAATCGTGCCGCAAGAACAACTGCGATTGTAGAAGATTTTGCAAAAGATACTTTACAAGAAATTCAAAGAGAGCAACAAATTACAGCTCGTGATCTAGCTTCTACTTACATACCAAATCCAAAATCTACAGTAGTACAATATGAATACAATGGCAATCTTTATAGAAGCACTATTAACACATTTGAAAAACCAGAATTACCAGATGCAATTAATACAAGAACTGGAGCGGATTTATACAAAAGATTAGCAACAGAAAAGTATAACAAAAGATTGCTACAAGAAGTACAAATAATTAGTGATAAAGCTAAAAAAGAATCTGTGGCTAATATGATTGATGGTCAAGGTTATCAAGATGCTGTTGCTATTGCATTACAACCTTTTTTAGATACTCTTGAAGGTTCAGAAAAAGAACTAGCATTAAGTTATGCAAAAACATATTTAGATTCTTCTTCAGTTGATGTTGAATTGTCTTACGATGCTAATCAAAGAGAAGTTAATTTTTTAACTCTTCAAATTGAAATAGAGAAAGATTTACCTGTATTACTAAACAAGGCTATAGATAGTGCGATTAGTGATGGAGAGTTTTTGTTAGATTGGACCACTACATATAATTTTGCCAAAGCATATGAATCAATAATATCTCCAAAAAATAAACCAAAATACAGTGAATACTTAGAACGTATTGAAGGTGCAAAAGTATATCGTGATTTATTTTTAGATATACCATTGGCAGTAAAAAATAATGTTAATCCTACAGATAATGAGCAAATAATAAATTTTCAAATAACTCAAAAAAATTTAACAACTTTAGAACAACTTGCACGTTTTGATAGCACACAAACATCTGGAAAATTTATAAATAAACTTGGAGAAGAAGTAACAATTACTAGAGAACAATTACTTAATGCTTTTGGTTCTGATGCAATTAGACTGAATAAACTTTCGCAAAGTATAAGTACTTTTGTAATTGAAGCTAGTGCTATTGGAACACAAATAACTAAACAACGTAATAATTATAGTGCTGGTGTTGATGTTGCATATGGTTCTGCATACAACGATTTGAATAGTGACACACGTAAAGATATAAATACAATAGTAGGAATATTTGATGGAGTAAAAACAAAGTTGAACTTAGAGGATGATGACACTTTTACTTACGAATCAATAAATAATATAGATGTTCGCACAAAAGATGGCATAGATCTAGTAAAAAGTATTATTGCCAACCCTAAAAAAAGAGCAGTAATAAATGAAATATTAAGAGTAAGTAATTATGAGCTAATGCCAAGTATTTTTCGAGACTCTTTTAATGCTTTAGTGCTTGATCCTAATAATAAAAATGCACAAGATTTAGTTCTTAGTATTTTTACCCCAGAAAATGGGATTGTTTTTGGAGGTAGTTTTGATCCACAAGATGATCGTAATTTATATTACTTATCATTAGCATTAGATGGTGTATTAGATAGCACTATAGGTGTTACAGTAAATCAAGGACATGAAGCAGTCCATCAGAATAGATTAAAAAATTATCTTGAGTACATAAAAACTTTAGATCAAATAGTTACACCAGCTTCTACTGATTTAGCAGGTGATGTGATTAGTGATTTTATAGCAGATACAGATGGTATTTTGGATCTTGTTGTAAATGTAATTGATGATCCAACATTTTATGAGAGTTTACAAAAATCTAATCCAGATATATTTAAAGCTATTAATGTCCAAGATTCTGCTTTAGGAGACTTCTTAAAAGTAAAAGATCAAGATGTCTTAGGTGATAGTTTTAGAGGTGTGGGTTTTTCAGAAAATAGAAATGTTGGTGCTATCAATGCCAAGGAACAATTTGAAGCAATACTTGATAATAATGACACTAGTGTTATTGATGCTATGTCTTTTCTTAATATTGAAAGTCAAGCAAGGTTTGTTTTACCATCTATTAAAACAGAAAAAGAAATGAGAGATGTGTTAAATAAAATTGTATTAGAAGAATTTAAAAGAAATAGATTTGGTATATCTTCTATAGCTTCACCATATACATTTGACATTGGTATTAATTCAGATGTTCAAGGATCATTAAATTTAATAGCTGGGGGTGGGCCAGAAGCTATTTTTACAAATAATATTGAGTTAGTTAATTTTAAAAAATATGTAGCTAAACAAATTACAGATAACCCTGTAATACTACAAATGATTGCTAACCAAAAAAACTTATTAGATGCTAATCAAGATTTAGATTATGAGAGTATAGGAGAAGAATTTAAATTATACCAAACAGATTATAGCCCAACTGTTTATACTATAAGACCATACGATAGCGAGTTTGGTTATCAAACTGATTTAGTTGGTGATGATGGAAATGTTATAAGAATACAACTTAATCAACCATTAATTACAGCTATTAAACAAGCAACATTTACTGATTTAACTAAGGAGTAACATGGCAAAAGAAGTACAACAGATATTTCAATCACAAAATTTTAAAGATAGTGATCTTGGTGATTTGTATATATTTAACAAAGAAAAAGAAAAAGACCTTAATGAGATAGTACAAAAACGTAAAGATAAAATAAAGTTTGAAGGTCGTGAGATAACTGACTTTGAAATTTACGATATAGCAAAGAACCATGATGTAAATTACAATAGTGAGTTCCATAATGGCCCACAAAGATATTTTGATTTTGGCGGCTCTACCTTTATGGAAGATGTATCAGATTATTACGAGTTAAGTTATCTTGGACAAATATATAATGATATAAAAGCTAATGGTATTGCAGGTTTGGGAGAGCCAAATTTAAATTTTAATCCATATAAATCAGAAAAGTTTATTGGCTATGAAGAGTATGCTGATAAATTTATTGATGTTATTAATGAAAATCATATGGATAGAATTATTAATAAGATTAATTACAACAATACACTCCGGAATAGAATTAACAATTCAGAAAGATGGTTTTGGCCAGCATTTCTATCTGGTGTATTAGATCCAATAAATTTAATATCTATACATCCAGCACTACGTGGTGCAAAAACTTTTAAACAAAGATTTAAACGTGGTGGAGCGGCTATAACTGGTCTTATAGCACCAACAGAAGCAATAAGATACAATCTTGATCCGACTGCTACTAAAACAGAAGTTGGATTAGCACTTGGAACGTCTTACCTTATTGGTGGTTTATTAACTGGTGCAGTAGGTCGTGGTGTTGGTACTGTTGTAGATGACACAGAGTTTACACAACTTACAAATGGCAAAACATTTCAAGAATTAAGTGATAATTATAATATTGCACATGAGTTTCATGGTGCAAAAGGTGCAGATTATGATTGGGATTATAATATTCGTCAAGATGTACCAAATATTAATACACAAGAAGTACCAAGAATGAAAGGTAAAAGACAAGCCGCAAAAATTATAGGAGAAACTGCCAAGGAAAGACCAAAACTAATTTTGGATATGGATATCATTAGAAAGAAATGGGAAAGATCTCCTAAAAGATTTAAATCTGTAGTAGGTAGTCTTGCTAATTTTAAAAAAATTGAAATTAAAAAAGCTGTAGATCGTGATTATTTAGGAGTACAACGTAAAGCAGAAGAAACACAATTTCAATACGATAGAAGATTAGATCAATTAGCTTTAGATTCTTTTTTTGCAAATAAAGCAGATAGAAGAACTGAAACTGGTATGGTTGGTAGATGGATTGAACGTATTACTAACTATGGTTTAATATTAAATGATAAAACAGTAAAAAGTTCTGGTGTTAGAAACTATCTTATTGATTCTATGTTTTCTATAAGTGGTGATTATGCAACAAGATCAATATCCGCTAGAGCTGGTCGTGCATTTAATGGCTCTATTGCACTAGATGTTAAAATAAATCATGATAAATATGTAAGGCAAATGAATAGTATATTAGATGACAGCTATGTTGCTTTTTCACGAGAGATAGGTGGTACAGATCCTAATGCACAACAATTAAAAGTTTTAACATATAACTTACCAAAACAGCTAAAAAGAGTTACTGGAGAATTTGATAGATTTGTTAATAGATTTACAACACACCCACAAGATAATAGACGTATGTCTTTTGGTAGACACAAAGAGATGATTACACAAGCTATAATAGATGATGATCTATATGAAGATTTACCATCACCATTACTTAAAAATGCTGTAGATAAATTACGTGATATATTTGCTCATTATAATTTAGAAAATAAAAAATATGGTTTGTATGCAACACCAGAAGCAGTACAAGGTAGATTGATAAGATTAAAATCTTATCAAGATCAACTGACTGATATAGTAAATCAAAATAAAAATTTAAATACACCAGCAAGTAAAATAAAAATTAAGGTAGCTCAAGAAACATTAGCTGATGTAAAAGAGAAAGTTAATATTGTAAAAAAAATTAATGAAAGCAAAAATTATTTACAAAAAACAGATGCATTTACACCAGATGCACGTAATTACATACCTTTACTATTTGATAAACATGCAATTATAGAAAATAAAGAAGCATTTGTAAGTTGGTTAGCTGGTAAATTTGCTGATCCAAGGTATCAAAAGTTTGAAATTAATATTAGGACTGGTGAAACAAAAGCATTTGACACATCTGCAGAAGCTAGGAGAAAGAGAGCAGAAAATTTTACAGAAAAACTTATAGCAGAAGATGCAGATGACTTTGATGGTATTCTAGGTAAAGCTAAAGATAGAAGTGGCAAGTATGTTTATGGACTTTCTCCATTTCAAAGACGAACATTAAACTTAGATGCAAAAGAATTTTTAAAAGATACTAATGGTATAGCAGATTTTATACATACTGATATTGAATATTTAATGCGACAGTATATACAGAGAATATCAACATCTATAGAAACTACAAAAAGATTTGGTGATCCACATTTAGAAGGATTTAATATTGAAACTAAGATACTTTTTATAAGAGACGAAATTAGTAATCAAAATGATGTAGATAGTATGAATCGTGTACTTGGTTTATTAAATGCTGAAAAAGGTAAATTATCTGGTACATTATCGCTAGAAGATCCTGCAAGTTTTAATAAAAGAGTTGCTGGTGCATTACGTGATTGGGGTTCATTGGCTATGATGGGTAAGGTTGTAATTAGTGCAACAGTAGATATTGCAAGACCTATTATGGTAAATGGTATTCGTAAAACATTTGGTACTGGATTAGGTACTTTTATGAAAAACAATGAAGCATATTTTCAATCAGTACAAAATTTAAGATATATGGGTGTTGCTCTTGAAGTTACTATGGGAATGGCACGTAAAAGATTTATTGAAGATGGTGGACAAGTTGGAGTTGGTACTGGTAAACTAGCAAGATGGTTTGATAAACAAGCTAATAGATTACATAATTTTCAAGCACCTTTTTATACATTAAATGGTCTTACTCCTTGGACACAGATGATGAAAGATTTTCAAGGTGTAATATCTTCCCATAGAATAATTGAAGATTCTAGAAAATGGACAACTGGTAATTTAACGAATCAAGATCAATTAAGATTAATTTCATTAGGCATTGATAAAAGAACTGCTGATGTAATAGCTAAAGCACCAGTAGAAGATTTTGATGGATTGTTTACAGCTAATGCAGATAATTGGGGAACAATAGCTGGTGGTGATAATGCCGCTAGAAAATTTAAAGAAGCATTAGTTGCAGATATAAATAGAACTATTATAACACCATCACCAGCAGATCAATTAAGTATGATGCATGGTGTAATAAAAATTACAGATCCTAAAAAATTAAAATTATTTGAAAACAATTTCTTTGCAGATAAATTAGGTTATCGTACAACTGAATATGGTGGTCAATTTAATAATGCATTTATGGCATTACCCTTTCAATTTATGTCTTGGGGTTATGCCGCTAATCGTAAAATACTTGTTTCTGGGTTGCAAGGTAGAGAACAAAATATTATGATGGGTGTAGTTGCTATGGTAAGTATGGGTATGATGGCAGATGCTATGAAAAATTATAATGCATGGAAAAATAAAACACGTAGAGAACAGTTAATACGTGGCATTGAAATGTCTGGTGTTTTGGGTTTATTTGGTGATATGAACTTTATATTAGAAAATTTATCACAAGGTTATAGCGGACAAATGGTAGGGTTACGTGCTTTAGCTGGTGTACGTGGTAGATTTGGTGATGCAAATGCTGTTGATGCAACTGGTGAATTAGTTGGAGCTGGTCCTTCATTGCTTCTTGACACTCTTTATGCATTTGGTGGGGAAGATAGTACATTTAGTGAAAGACGTAGTGCTGTTAGAAGATTAATACCCTTGCAAAATTTATGGTATTGGGATAATACTTTTAAGAGTATGTATAATAAAGCAACAAATACATTAAAACCAGAGGAACAAATAAATGACAATAGTTAGTGCTAAAAATACACCACGTAATACATACACAGCTACATCTAGTCAAACAGCTTTCACTATAGGCTTTGAGTTCTTTGCTGTTGCAGATGTAAAAGTATCTAAGAATGGCACATTAATGACTTATAATGCTAGTCCTAGTACTAATGTTACTTATAAAATTACTGGTACAGCTTCTTCTTCTGATGATGCTTATGAATTTGGTGCTGGTGGTACAGTTACTTTTGGTGCTGGATTAGCCGCAGACGATATTGTTGTTATAGTAAGAGATATAGCAGTAGAGAGAACAACAGATTTTACACCATCTGGTGCTTTTGATATTACTACACTTAACACACAGCTAGACACTATCATCAGCATGGTCGCTGACACACAACAGCAGACTGATCGTAGTGTCAAATTACTAGATACTGATACTGTATCTGCTACTGTAACATTACCAGCTAAAACAACCAGGGCCTCTAAGGTGGCTTCATTTGATTCTGATGGTAATTTAGAAACAACGATAACTAGCACAGGATTAAGTGCATTAAATGATGTTACTTCAGAAATAGGATTGCTTGGAACTTCAGCTAACGTTACTGCTATGGGATTGCTAGGGACAAGTGCAGTTGTAGCTGATATGGCTTTGCTAGGAACTTCTGCTGTAGTTGCTGATATGGCTATTCTTGCTACGTCAGATGTTGTAGCAGATATGGCAATTCTTGCTACGTCAGATATAGTAAGTGATCTTAATACACTTGCAACTAGCGACATTGTAAGTGATATAAATA
>TARA_R110001592_G_scaffold28304_1_pt1 | contig 28298 bp, 43 predicted proteins | sample TARA_R110001592 | Tara Oceans TARA_R110001592 (sample SAMEA4398387) | marine metagenome | biome: Polar Biome; feature: [SRF] surface water layer (ENVO:00010504); material: water (ENVO:00002006), including particulate matter (ENVO:01000060) such as... | depth 5 m | reverse complement strand
CACTCCATTAATTTTATTTTTTACAAAAAGATATGTTACGTTGTCAATTAAAACTTTAGATTTACCTGTCCCCATTTCCATAAACAAAGCAAATTCTTTAGAGTCACAACTTTTATCTAATGCTTTTTTCTGATGGGCATAAGGTTCAGTTTTAAATATATAAGCAGGATTGTTCATCTATGCTTCTTTCCAAGTTATGTTACGATCTTTGTAGAAGTAGAAATGACCGTGGTTTACTTCTTTCCCTACTTTATAGGTAGCGGTGAACTGTACACTTAACAAAGCATCTACAGTCGCTGGATACCAATTTTTATCTTGGTCATTATGGGTAAAAGCAACAAGCACTTTATTGGTTTTTGGTGTTTTCATATTGTTTCCTTTTCTTATTTCTTACACATAGTCTACTCTATTTATACAGTATAGTAAAGGACTTTTAGTGCTAATAGGTAATAGGGTTCTAATAGGGAGCTCTAATACACTGTGTTTCTTGTTCAACAAGACTTTTCGCGATATCGTATTGGACTATTAGCAGTTACACTCATTATTAAGTTTTTAAATTTTATTTTTTGTGTATCATATAATATGGAAAATAACCTAATAAGTCCTTTACTTTTATAGAAGTATCAGGCATGATTGAAATTGTAGTAAATTTTAATAATCTAAAAAGGAAAACAGTATGGCTACAATATCACTTAAGAAGAAAGAAGAAACTTATGTTGACCCATATACAGCTGAGTTGTTTGAGAACTTTACCAGCGTTTCTCCTGAAACGTCTTTCGAAGAATTAGTTATCTTAGCAGAAGATTTTATGGAAGTAATTGCCCATAGTTTTCAGGGAATATCCTGTGACTATGCAGCAGAAGAGTATGCTAAGAACTATTTTGAAAATGTAAATTAGTATTACCGAGGTGTATAAGGTTATAGGTATTTAATAAATACTCTGAAAACGACAGTATACTTAATGATAGCCAAAAAAGTGATACCAAGCTATCGCCTCACTTTACTAAGGAAAGTATGAGATTTAAACAAACAGAAATCCCTGAAAATATAAGGTATGCTAAAGAGTGGAAACTTTTAAGCGTATTCTTTTTTGGGGAAACAGAAATAGCTATATATAAAGTAGAAGACTCAGAACAAGACACCTTTATAGTTATAAAGTACAATAACTACAAACCAGTCTGCGAAACAGAAAGAGTAATGTATGAGGTAGTGGATCTTAATCCATACGATTATTAGAATATACTTTACTTTTTAAAAACTTTCCTATAGACTCAAGTATAGAACCAAGAAATAAGAAATGAGAGTAAGAAATGACAGTATATGTAATCCAAGATGTTAAAGGTAAAAATTTGTTGTCGGCAACAGAGTTCGGCGAACTTAAATTTTTAGTGCCTGCAAATGAAAATATCATGTTTGAAACTGAACTTGTCACTGACCGTATATGTCAAGGACTAGAAGATTTTTCTGATGAAGACTACCTGTTATTAATTGGTGATCCGATTGCCATAGGGATTGCTACACATTATGCAGCCGATGTTAATTTCGGACGTATAAAATTTCTTAAATGGGACAACAGAGAATACAAATACTATAAAGTAGAGGTAGCACTATGAAAAACATAGAGGATATTATTGCAGAAGACTCTAGACCAGAAATAGATAAAAACTTATCTGACGACAGGCTACGAGATGTTTCTTTCTGGGCTGAAACACAACTCCACTTAGAAATAAGCATAGAAGATTTAGAAATAGCTCTATCCCGTGCGAAAAAAGAGTTTAGAGAAGTTTCGGAACAGAAACTACCAGACGCTATGCGAGAATGTAATCTTAGCGAAATCAAACTTTCAAATGGAACTAAGATTTCGGTACAAGAATTTTATTCTGCAAGAATAAGTAAAGAACAACAAGAAACTGCATTTGATTGGCTAAAGAAAAATGGTCATGAAGACATAATAAAAAATGTGGTTTCCGTACAATTTGGCAGAGGCGAGGACGAAAGAGCAGAAAACCTGTTGGACAAGCTACAATCTACAGGACTTTCTCCTGCCACTAAGCGATGGGTAGAACCTATGACGCTAAAAGCATTCGTAAGAGAACAGGTTCAAAAGGGTGTTGACCTTCCCTTTGAAACATTTAATGTTTATGTAGGTCAAAAATCTAAAATATCAAAATAAGGAAAAACAATGGAAGAAAAAACAAAAGACAAACAACTAAGTAAAGCAAAAGAAACTCTCCCTTCACTAGACGTCAATATGTTTGTAGCAGACAGTTCAAGTGGTTTAGAAAATGTTTCCGCTGACGACTTAGCTATCCCATTTTTACGACTAGCACAAGCACTTTCACCACAAGTAAATGAACGTGAAGGAGCATACATAAAAGATTGTAAACAAGGAGATATTTTTAACACTGTAGATAATACCTTCTACAAAGGGGACGAAGGGGTTAGTGTAGTTCCTGTAGCATATAAAAGAAGTTATTTAGAATGGGCTCCAGATAGAAAAGGGTTAGTCGCAGTTCATGAAACTTCTGAAATATTAAAAGATGTTACAAAAAACGACAGAGGTGTAGATATTCTTTCAAACGGTAATCAACTCCAAACAACTGCTAACCACTATGTGTTAGTGTTAGATGGAGCAGGTAACTGGGGACAAGCAATACTTGCTTTTGCTGGGAGTCAGCTTAAAAAATCTAGAAAATGGAACTCTATTATGTCTGGGTTAAAGATGACAACAAGTGATAATCAAATATTTACTCCTCCTACATTTTCACATAAATATCTACTGAAAAGTGTTGTAGAACAAAACGACCAAGGTTCTTGGTTCGGTTGGGATGTTTCAATAGTTGGTCAATTATCAGCTGACGAAGCAATAATCTATGCTGCAGCAAAACAGTTTTCCGCCAACACTGCGGCAGCTGCAGCTCCAAAAGAGAAAACTTCTGACGACTTACCGTTTTAATTGGAGTTTTTGTAGACAATTATGCAGGAACATGCAGAATCATTTTCACAACTATTCAGAGGCTCCGAAAGAGCTCATGGTTTATTTGAAATAATTTCAAATAGAAATGATGGGAAAAAACAAGGTAAAGCAATTACGATCAAAACCTCTGGTCCAACTATCTCTTTGTGGGAAAAACATTTATGTGGAGATTATGGACTAGGGGTTATCCCCATAGACGACAACAATAATTGTCATTGGGGTTGCATAGATGTAGATGTGTACCCTTTAGACCTAACTGAACTTGTTGTAAAAATTAAAAAGTTAAAGTTACCTCTTGTTGTTTGTAGAAGTAAAAGTGGAGGTGCTCATGTTTTTCTATTCGTTTCAAAATCAGTAACTGCTGGTGAGATGCAAGATAAATTACGAGAAATTGCATCAGGGTTAGGTTTTGGAGGTTTAGAAATATTCCCTAAACAAAGGGAAGTTCTAGCTGAAAGAGGAGACATAGGATCTTGGTTAAATATGCCTTACTTTAGTGGGGCAACATCAACTAGGTATGGCATTTCTTTAGATGGAAATGCCCTTACTATGGAAAAGTTTCTAGCTTTTGCTAAAAAACGAACGATAACTCCTGAAGAACTATACGAACTAAAAGTTCAAACAATAGAAGAACTTGAGCATGGTCCACCTTGTTTAAAGATACTGTTAAAGCAAGGATTCCCAGAAGGAACAAGAAACAATGGACTGTTTAACATAGCAGTTTATTTGAAAAAATCTTGCCCTGAAAAATGGGAATCTCAATTAGAAGAGTACAACAGAAAGTATCTTAAACCACCTTTACCTGCAAAAGAAGTCTTATCTTTAATACAACAACATAAGAAAAAAGAGTACAACTACAAATGCAGCGATGAGCCAATTCGTTCGTACTGTAACTCAACTAAATGTAAAACTTGTAAGTTTGGGGTTGGTAACGCTTATAATGCACCTGTTTTCTCTAGTTTAGCGAAATTAAACACAAATCCTCCTCTTTGGTTCATGTCTGTAAATGATAAACGACTAGAATTAACCACAGAACAGTTACAAAACCAAACAAGATTCCAACGTGTGTGTATGGAAACATTAAATGTTATGCCTCCAAAAGTTAAAGAAGAAAAATGGCAAAATTTAGTGCACCACCTATTAGAAAATGGTTTGGAAATAATAGAAGTTAGTAAAGATGCTTCAATTCAAGGACAATTCGGCGAGTTATTAGAAGCGTTTTGTAATGATTTAGCACAGGCATCTACAAGAGAAGAAATGTTACTTGGTAAACCATGGACAAATGAAGGTCAAACATATTTTCGACTAAAAGATTTAATTGAATACTTACAAAAACATCGCTTTATGGACTTAAAAGTAAATCAAATTGCTGCCAGACTCCAAGATTTAAATGCAGAACATGTATTTTTTAATATGAAAGGACGTGGGGTTAATGCTTGGTCGATTCCTGCATTTATATATGAAGAACCTGATTTACCCACTCCTGACATGAGAGAGGACACCTCTTTCTAGTGGGTATACACTGTTGAAAAATTCAGCTACAATAATAAGCTATGTATTTAATAGATGTACAACAGGCTCTAGAAGTTGCAGAGCAAATAAGCAAAAAAATACAAACACTTTCATCAGAACAAGAAATAGAAACAGAAGTCCTTATGATTTCTTTAATTTGGGCAGCCATAGGCATTGGTGTAGCTTCTGGCGAAATAGACGAAGAAACGATGAGAAGTGGCTTACATCTTGCAATAGATTCTGCTCTAGAAGAATTCCCAGAAACTCAAACAGTCCATTAAATAATTTATTTATTAAAGCTCCTTTACTTTTATCTAGTAAAGGAGTATCTTATCAGTAAGAGGAAAAGTTTTGTGACCCTTTCTGGTTTTCTCTCATAGTTACCTTTTTTCCAGAAAGGGTCCAAATTTTGGAGTTAGTCTTATGTCTATAAAAGAACAAATGCCTAATTATTTTCTGATACTAGAATCTAACGTAGCACCAGAAGAAGTAAAACAAAAAGTTAGAAACTTTCTAACAGAAGTAGCAGGAGTTGTTGATGCACTTCAAAACGATAAGTTGTTAGACGTAACAACCAAAGAAGTTGAAATGGTTGATTCAGGAGAACCAACGTCTAGTTATGTGAACCAAGATCCTGATTTAAAAAAGAATGAATCTACCTAGTAACACAAACATTATCCTTGGTCCACCAGGAACAGGGAAAACAACAACATTACTGAATTTAACAGAAAATTTTTTAGAGCAAGGAGTTCCTCCTTATAAAATCGGTTATCTTACGTTTACTAAAAAAGCAGCAAACGAAGCAATAGAAAGAGCTCTAACTAAATTTGATTTCGATAAAGATGAACTTCCTTATTTTAGAACAATACACTCGTTATGTTACCATTGGCTTGGGCTAAAAAACTCAGATGTGATGTCAGGAGCTCATTACAGAGAATTTAGTAAACTGATGGGTGAACCTTTAAATGGTAAAATGAGAACTGAAGACGGGATAGTGCTAGGTTTATCGAAAGGTGACCAGATGTTATTCCACGAAAATATTGCAAGAAACAAACAATTTTCTATTGACAAGCAGTGGCAGCAAAGTGGTATGCTTGTTTCTTGGAATCACATGAAATGGTTTTGTGAAGGATTGCAAAAATTCAAAGATCAAAGATTTTTAAAAGACTACACAGATATGTTACAGTTATTTCTAGAAGAAAAAACTTCACCACAACTAGAAATTCTTATCATAGATGAAGCACAAGATTTATCTTCTTTGCAGTGGAAATGCATAGAAAAATTAGCACAACACACAAAAGAACTGTACATAGCTGGCGACGATGATCAAGCTATTTATCAATGGGCAGGAGCAGATGTAGAAACTTTTATTGGATTAAAAGGAAAAGAAACTGTGTTAAAACAGTCTTATCGGATACCTAGAAAAGTACATGAAGTTGCTTCAGGTATTTTAAGTAGAATACCAAAAAGAAACAGAAAAGAAAAAGAATGGAATCCTCGGGAAGTAGAAGGTTCAGTACAGTTTCACATGTCTCATGAACACATTGATTTTGCTGAAGAACAATGGTTAGTTTTAGCTAGGAACAGTTATTTGTTAAACAATGTAGAGGCAATGTTAAAACAACATGGTTTTCTATACGAAAGAAACAATAAACTTTCTGTCAAAGAAAAGCTCTTAGAAGCTATCAGCAATTGGGAGCTTTTGCGTAAAGGTAGCACTGTTTCAATTGAAAAAGTAAGGGACATCTATACATTTATGTCAGTAGGAAAAGGTGTGAAAAGAGGGCATAAGTCGTTGTCCACCTTAAACAACAAGGAGTTAGTTAGCCTAAATGAATTAAAACGTAACTGTGGACTCTTAATTGACAACATTTGGCACGAATCTTTCGATAGAATTGGTTCTACACAAAGAGAGTATTTGATTGCTTGTTTACGACGAGGTGAAAAAATACGTCGACCACGCATTAAACTTTCTACTATTCATGCAGCAAAAGGAGGAGAAGCAGACAATGTTTTATTGTTTACAGATATCTCCTCTAAAACATGGACTGAGTTGTATGAAAGACCTGATAGCGAGAATAGAGCTTTTTATGTGGCTGTAACTCGAACTCGAAAAAATCTTCATATCATACAACCAACTACTTCTCGATTTTATTCTCCAGTCATATAACACAACTCCTTTACTTAGATGTGTTTTGAGAGTACCCTGAATGCATGGATAAAAAACGAAAATGTATATATTGTGAGAAAAAACATAACCGCAGAGGAGCATTGTACTGTTCTGCAAAATGCTGTCAAAAAGCAGGAACGAAAAAGAATCAAGAAGCATTTAAAATGGGTTTTCAAGACGGACACAGACACGAAGCATCGGGAGGTGTTGATGATTTTGCTATACCTACGCACTCGGTGCCTCATAAAATTCTACAAGAAGCTAAACATTATCACGACCAAACAAATTGTTTAGCTATTGAGGGACATAAAGTAGTAGAGGATGTGGAAGAAATCATGAGAGTAACATACATAATCCTACAAGAAACAATGACAGAAAAAACTAAGATTATACAAAACCGTAGATCAGCAAAAAGAAAAGCGTCAATACAGAGTGGGGAGTTTGCTGAAATAAATAATTTAAGAAGATTTAACAAATATTTTTAGAAAAAATAGTCCTTTACTAACATGTAAAAGTAAAGTACAATAACTGTTCATACTAAGAAACAAGAGGAAGTGTTATGATAAAAGCAAAACTGATCGACCCTTTTAACCAATCTGTTATACCCGCTCTTATATCTAGAGACTACAAAGATTGGAAAAAACTAATGAACATTAAAAGTCCTGTTGATACGGTGAGACTCACCGATACAATATATGTAATTGTGGATGATGAGGGACTACACAAAAACGATAATCGTTATTTTAAACTAAAAGAATATCCCCAGCCATTAGCTGGTCGTGCACTTATAGTGAGCACAGATGAAGAAGGTGAGTTGGTAGATCTTGATAAATACAACACCGACAGTATTGAATGGCAAGAAGAGTCTTTTTACTTAGAACCTAAAATAGAGTTTATCCCCTTATGAAAACAGTAGATATGATAGAAAGATTTTTCGATTTCATAAATGAAAGACATTTAATCCATCTTAGAAAAACGAGAAAAGAGCCTTTTCCTTGGACAGAAGACCCTATCTTACAAAAATATAAATTTACAAATGTTTGTAGAGAAAATGATGCAACTACCATTTGGTTTAAAGAAAATATCCGAGAACCTTTACGTGACGACAAAGATGTTGTTATGGCTACTATTATTTTTCGATGGTTTAATTTAATACAAACAGGTAAACTATTGGTAGAACATAACTTACATAGAAATTGGGACAGCGATGTATGCTATTCTGTTCTGCAAGACCAACCTCAATGGATCACAGGGGCATACATTATCAAAACACCAAATGGTATGAATAAACTAAAAGGTGTTTGTTTTTGTATCGATCAAATACAAAACAATTACGATAAATTTATGTCTGACATTTATTCGTCAAAAGATTCGCTAGAAAAACAATGGCAAGTTTTGCTTCCATACCCATACATGGGTCCATTTATGGCATATGAAGTTGTCACAGATTGGCGACATACTTGGCTAGGGGATAATGCGAAAGATATTATGACTTGGGCAAATCCTGGACCAGGAGCAAAACGTGGTTTAAACAGAATATACGATAGAGCTTTAAACAAACAAATGAAAAGTAATCTATTCATAACTGAAATGCAAGACTTATTAGAACTAAGTCCTGATTTCATACATGGTCAAGTTCCCTCACTAGAGATGAGAGATATAGAACATAGCCTTTGTGAATTCGATAAATATGAACGAGTTTTAAATGGTGAAGGTAAACCAAGGAGCATATACAGATGGAAGGGTTAGTTTATTTAGAAAAATTTGAAGGTTGGGTCAGACCTGGAACTCTTGACGAGTATGTATTCAAAGAAATAAAACCTTCCTACAATATGCTTGACATAAAAGAAGGTGATACTGTTTTAGATGTAGGTGCAAATATTGGTGCTTTCAGTTTGTATGCAAAAAAACAGGGAGCAAGTAAAATTTATTCTTACGAACCTGATTCAGAAAATTTTGTTATTTTAAACAAAAACAGTCCATACTCGTTTAACACGCAGTGTGCTGTAGTCGGAGATGATAGTGAGTTTGTAGATCTTTATCTAAACTCTAAGAAAAACAAAGGAATACACATGACTAGAAAAGTTAATGGTCGTGATTCAGTTCAAGTAAAAGCATTAAATTTTGATAAGATAGTTAAAGAAGTTATGCCTAACAAAATAAAGATAGACGTAGAGGGAGCAGAGTATGGGTTTATGCCTTATGTTTTCCCAGACTATGTTGAAAAACTTGTTATGGAAATACATTTTCAGTATGATCCAACGTGGCGAGCAAAAGGAAAAGCTGTACATGAAAGTATGCTACAACAAGGATTTACTTCTTTGCGTAAATTTACAGATACAGGTAAAAATTGGCACACATTAGGAGCATATTCAAGATGAAAGTATTAATAACGATGTACGGTATCAACAGTCCTGGAGGGATTATCAACCACAATGAAAACTTAATTGCAGGATTAAAAATGTGTGGTCATGAGGTAGATTTTGTAGAACTGTTGTGGCGAAACACTACTAAAGGAAAAACAACAAAACATAAAGACAACTATGAACGTGGTGCATCAGGAATTCCTGTGCATCAAGGTAAAGGTTGGTTGTTTCCAAAAGAAAAACGAATACCGTACAAAGGGAAACAAAACATTAACAAATGGAAAGAATTTGCAAATAAATTTGATGTAATTATTTGGCAAATTCCTGTGCCTACAAAACAAAGAGATAATACAGGGAACATGGATTGGACTGAGCTGTATAATTTAAATGAATCAGTCAAACAAGTTGCTGTTATCCACGATGGAAACATGAGAAAAAGTTATCCTTGGATAAGCTATATTTCCAAACATTTAAATGGACTTGCATGTGTTCATCCTTGTGGTTATCACGGAGCAAGTGTACTAAACACTCCTAGAGCACTAATACTTAACCCACAAAATGTAGATAAAGCTCTTTTTGGTAAGGAAGAAAAAAGCTGGACTGAAAGGAAAAAAGGGTTTATATCTCTACAAACATTTAAAGGTTGGAAACATGTAGATGATTTAGTTAGAGCAATTCCCCATATGAATCTTGAAACAGCTAAAGTAATGGCGGGAGGAGGAATAGAGCACAACTATATGACCTCCGAAAATAAATGCAAACCAAATTATTTTGTTTCTGAAGAAAAAGACCCTGATATTTTGTCTTCGTTTCATGGACATAAAATTTGGGATGTAGCTATGCAACATAAAATGGAGTGGCTAGGGTATATCTGCCAACAAGAAGCAAAACAAATAATGGGTGGATTACGTTGTTTGATAGATCCTTCTTGGTCTGTTGCTTATGCAAAAATTGGTGACCACTTTAACCGTGTGTTAGTTGATGGAATTATTGAGGGACTTATACCTATTGCTAGAAATTTTGGTGTGTCTACAAATGAAGAAGGAATCGGTGAAGTGTTTAAACCAAATACAAACTATATAATGGTTCCGCACGATGCTACGCCAAAAGAATTTGCAGAAACAGTTGAGTACACATTAAATCTGTCAGAAGAAAACGCTGGTTTTATAAGACACAAAAACAAAGAATTACTGAAACATTTTGAAAGAGAAAGAGTTGCTTCTGATTATGTGAATCTTGCTTTTGGGTTGCCTACTGGTTTTTACAACAAACTAGAAACAGGAGTTATTTCAGAACAAGTAAAAGAAAAAACTGAACTAGCTATAAACACTTTTTTTAACGCACAGCAAGGAACACAATAATGCATTCTATACAAGTTAGAAATGTACACGAAGCACTTCTACGAGGCACAGATTTATTTAGAGGAACTGTGTTAGTGCAAAAACAAGAAAGCAGAGCAGGGACAACACTAGAAGCAAAAACTCCTGTTGCTACAACATACTTTAAGCCAAATGAACGTGTTCTTTTCTGGGAAAAAAGAGATGCAAACCCGTTTTTCCATTTTTTTGAAGGTTTATGGATGCTTGCAGGTAGAGAAGACGCAGCATACCTAACAAAATTTAACAAAAGAATGTCAGAGTTCAGCGATAATGGACACACTTTTAATGGAGCATATGGGTATCGTTGGAAAAATCATTTTAAGAAAGATCAAATAGACATTGTTTGCAGAAGATTGAAAACTGACCCAAATGATCGTCGTTGTGTTTTAGCTATTTGGGATTGTACGCATGATTTAGATAGACAAACTTTAGACACTCCTTGCAACACACATATTTATGTAAAGATTAGAAACGCTAAACTTAATATTACTGTTTGTTGTCGTTCCAATGACATGATCTGGGGAGCTTATGGAGCAAACGCGGTACATTTTTCTATGCTACAAGAGTACATGGCTGCTAAAATCGGGGTTGAAGTTGGTGTCTACACTCAAATAAGTGACAGTTTCCACGTGTACAAAGATGTTTTTGATAAACTAGAAACAAAGTTACCTCAAGTTTCTTTAAACCAGAAGTACAGTAAAAATCCTTACGATTCGATTTCTCCTTTTCCTATGGTACAAGACCCAATGTCTTGGGATAATGATTTACAAATACTTATGAGTGATAAAAAAGATAAATCTTGTATGGATAATCCTTTTTTCTTGTGCGTAGCAAAACCTATGCTAACAGCTTGGGATATGCATAAAAGAGGAGAAACAAAACAGGCTATTTTTCTGATAGAAGATTGCTGTGAAGCAGAAGACTGGAAAAAAGCCTGTATTGAATGGCTTTCAAGAAGGATTAGAATGAAAGAAGAAAAAGATATTTACACGGACGCGGTGATTGGAATATGAATTCATGGTCATACAGTAGGTTAAGTGTATTTGAAAAATGCCCAAAACAGTATTACTATTCGAGTATTAAAAAGATACGAACTCCGCAGCATCCTGCAGCTGAAAGAGGTACAAAAATACATGATGATGCTGAAAAATATATAAATGGAGAAAAAACTGTTTTGCCAAAAGAATTATCTTTATTTAAAGAAGCGTTTGAGGATCTACAAAAAATGTACAAAGAAGGAACTGTGGTTGTAGAAGAAGATTGGGCATTCGATGTAGATTGGAAACCAACAGGATGGTTTGAAAAAAATACTTGGGGCAGGTATAAGATAGATGCTTATGTTAAGAAAGAAGATAGGACTGTGGTTATCGATTTTAAAACAGGTAGATATGCAGGAAATGAAAGCTCACACGAAGGACAGTGTGCACTTTATGCCGTAGCGACAGCGAATAAATTCCCAGAAGCAAAAGAAATACAAGCAGAACTGTGGTATCTAGATCATGGAAAAATAACTAGACACTCATACACAGCAGAAGAATTAGAAGAAAGGAGAAAAGATTTTCATAAAAGAGCTATGGCATTGTCTACAGCTACAGAATATGAAGCAACTCCAAGCTCTTCTGCCTGTCGTTGGTGTTATTTTGGTAAAGAAAGGATATGTAGAGATGTCTTCTGAGATTGATAATTTATTCGAAGTGGTTCGTGGAGGAACTATAAAAAGATACCATACGTTAGAAACTATTGGAGAACAGTCAGTAGGTGCTCATTCTTGGGGAGTGGCTTTAATACTACAGTATCTGAAACCTTCAGTAAGTAAGGTTGCTTTATTGAAAGCACTTACTCATGATATTGCAGAACTGTACACAGGGGACATACCTGCGCCTGTTAAGTGGGATAACCCTAAGTTAGTCAATACTCTAAAACAAATAGAAGCTACATACGAAAGTAAGTTAAAAATAGATTATGGACATACTCTCAAACCAGAAGAATTAGTGTTGTTTAAACAAGCAGATATGTTTGAACTTCTGTTTTTCTGTATGCGTCAAAGAAAAATGGGGAATACAAATATGAATACTGTTTTTAGTAATGGTGTAGAGTACTTAGCTAATCAAAATCTTAATGAGCGTGGTTCTGCTCTGTTAGGCAAACTGATAGAAAGTTATGGAGGAGCAGAGTGAACAGAAAAAATATAGAAAAGATTGTTCTTACTGATGTTGATGCATTAGAAAAAGCAGAAGAATCTTATGGAAATTCATGGCGTCAGCGCGGTGGTGTTGGTGCGTTCATGATGTTGGCGAGGAAATGGGATAGAATAGAGAATCAGGTAAGATCTGAGAACTACGATATCTTTTCCTCTTATCAAAAAGATACTCGACCAGAAGGAATAATCGACGATATTCAAGATCTTCGTAGATACTTACTGCTGGTGGAAGAGTATCTACAAAATACATGAATCTAATTAGGAGGAATCATGGGACTTATAAGTTATATCAAAAGTATGTTTTCAAAAAATGAAAAGTTAGAAAAACTGAAACAAGGGGTGGAGTTAAAAAAATTCCCTGAAACATTAAGTGTTGTTCCTACAAGAACACGCAACAAAAAAGGTCATTTTGTAGAAGATGATAAATCTACTGTTAATGTAAATGAAGCTTGGGTAGGTGGGAAATCACCTAAGAAAAAAGTATCTAAGAAGAAAGTATCTAAGAAGAAAAAAGTGACAAAAAAGAAATGAAACAAACACCCTTGTTGACTCCAGACACAAACTGGTGTGCACCAGATAGTTTACCAGATCTAAGTTCTGCAAGAAGGATTGCTGTTGATTTGGAAACAAAAGATCCAGACTTACTTCACTCTGGTCCAGGATGGGCTACTGGTAAAGGTTTTGTGACAGGTATCGCCATAGCAACAGATAGTTGGAGTGGTTACTTACCTATTGCTCACAGAGGAGGAGGCAATTTAGATAAAACTGTTGTTCTAAATTGGCTTCGCCCTCTTATGTCTTGTAGGATGGATAAAATTTTCCATAATGCAATGTATGATGTTGGTTGGTTGAAAAGAGAAGGCATAGAAACTAAAGGTAAGATACACGATACAATGATTGCTGCACCTTTGATAGATGAACACAGAAGAAGTTACTCCTTAAATAATCTCGGTTTTGATTACTGTGGTGAAGAAAAAGATGAAACTTTACTGAAAGAAGCAGCAGAAGCGTGGGGGATTAACCCTAAATCACAAATGTACGAGCTTCCAGCAAGTTATGTAGGAAAATATGCAGAACAAGACGCAGTACTAACCTTAAAATTATGGGATTGTCTTTCTGCTGAACTTGAAAAACAAGGATTAATGTCTATTTATGATCTTGAATCAAGTTTACTGCCTTTGCTTATTGAAATGAGATGGAAAGGTGTACGGGTTGATACAGAAAAAACTCAACAATCTATTGTCGCACTTAAAAAGAAAGAAATTGAATGTGTGAAAGAAATAAAAAGAAAATGGGGATTAGGGATTGATATTTGGGCATCAGCCAGTGTTGCAAAAATTTTTGACAAAGCTGGGTTGACTTATCCCCGAACAGAAAAAACCAGAGCACCAAGTTTTACAGGTAAGTGGTTAGAAGATTTAGATCATGAACTACCAAAACTGGTTGTTCAGGCGAGAAAATACAATAAGATACACAGTACATTTTTGGAAGGAATGATTTTAGAACATGTACATAAAGGTAGGATACATGGGCAAATGCATCCATTAAAAGGAGACTCTGGTGGGACAGTAAGTGGGAGATTTAGTTATAGCACTCCAAATTTGCAACAAGTTCCTGCTCGTGACCCAGTGTTAGGTCCAATGGTGCGAGGATTATTTCTTCCAGAAGAAGGTTGTGCGTGGGGTGCGTTTGATTATTCTCAACAAGAACCTCGTCTCACTGTACATTATGCAAATCAGTTAAACTTAAATGGAGCAGAAGAAGCTGTTCGTGAGTATCGCGACGATGATGCTGATTTCCATCAAATTGTAGCAGATATGGCAGGAATATCTAGAAAAGATGCAAAAATTATCAATCTAGGACTTAGTTATGGGATGGGGAAAGCAAAATTACTTAAACAACTTGGGATGAACGAGTTAGAAGCAGAAGAATTGTTCAATAATTACCACAAAAGAGTTCCTTTTATCAGGGAGTTAACTCAAACTTGCTCTCGTAGAGCAGAAAATATTGGACACGTTAAGACATTACTAGGTAGAAAATGTAGATTTAATATGTTTGAGCCTCGTGATAGAAAGGATATTCCTCTTAGATTAGAGGAGGCAAAACAACAATATGGAGGAAATTTACGCAGAGCATTCACGTATAGAGCATTTAATAGGCTAATACAAGGGTCAGCAGCAGATATGACTAAAAAAGCTATGCTAGATTTATGGAAAGAAGGTATAGTACCGCATATTCAAGTTCACGATGAGCTAGATATATCTGTTAAAAATGAACAAGAAACAAGAATCATAACTGAACTAATGGAAAATTGTGTTAAATTGTCTCTCCCTATAAAGGTGGATTCTGAGTTAGGATCTAACTGGGGGAACGCTACACAAACACCACAACAATTTTGGAGTTAAAGTTATGCAAGGAATAAATGAAAAAGATGCTGGTCAATATTTGTCTAGAAATAGGCAGATGCATAAATTGTACCTACAAGGAAAAACTATGGAACAAATTGGAGAAATATACGATATAAGCAAACAACGAGTTTGGCAAATAATCCGTAGATGTAAACTCGGAGACGGAAATTATTACGAAGCAGTTAACATAAACTTTGAGCAAAGAAAACTCCCAGAAGAAAAGTATGATGCTTGGCTAAAAGACAAAGGCATTAAAACCATACGAAAGAAAGTAAGTTGAAAGAAAGTGCTTTTTGGCAACTTATCAAGAAAAACTTAAAGAATGTACACTTACAAAGAATAGAAACTGGTGGTACAGGTAGAGGGATTCCTGATGTAAATGGTTGCTCTGACAGCATAGAGTTTTGGGCAGAGCTTAAAGTAGTTAACAGTGGTAAGAAAATTCGTTTACGTCCAGAACAAATTGGTTGGTTGATACAAAGATCTAAACACGGAGGAAAAACATTTATAATTGTTAGAGCACCTAATTCTCACATTTACTTATATAAGGGGGAGGATGCAAAAGAAGTTTTAGATGAAGGATTAAGAAAACACCCTATCCTGACATTAATAAAACCGTATGATTGGGACAGTTTATTAGAAACAATGAAACTTTTTTAATAAAAGTCCTTTACTTTGTTGTAGAGTAGAGGCATGATTGAACTTGTACTAAATAAACTTTAACAATAACTAAGAAAAAAGAGAGAAATAAAATGAATAATCCTTACGAAAAAAACTTAACAACAGCTTTCAAAACATTGTCTAAAAATGTAAAAGGGAATCCTCTTGCTACAGAAGCTCTAGCAATGTTACGTCAGCATATTGTTCGTAAAACGCCAAAAACTAAAGAGAAAACTGCAAAAACTTACGGCATAGCTGGAAGCGATATTGTTTCACAGTCTTCTGACTTTAGAAACGAGATAAAGACTCCTCGTTCGCTTAATATCTTACAGTTAGTGACAGGAATAGGAACTACTGGTCGACCAGTTAATGTTTTGAAAAGAGAACTGGGTATTTCCGAAGCAGATATTAACTACTTCCGCAAATTTGGTTATGTAGAAATACAAAAATCTGCTTAACCTTTAACTAGGGAACAAAAGATGGCTCCTTCGGGAGCTATTTTTTTATTCGTAATAAAGTCCTTTACTTCTAAAAGTAAATGAGGCATGATTGGGTTGTTATTAATTATTAGGAGAAAAATATGGAAACAGCAGACGTAGAAGTAAATGTAGATAATTTTAAAAAGATCTTAGACACAACTAACTCTTTTAAAACTACAAATAACCACGAAACTCTAAAGCCATTTATTAAAGTTATTATAGAACGATTAGACGAACTTGGCGATTTTGATGTTGCCTCGGACGACGATTATGTCGTTATGACAGGATTCGATAAATACTTTAGCTATACTGTTACTCAATCTTTAAAAACTAATATGACGGAAATATTTCGTCGTCCTACAGGGTTGGTGCAAAATTGAATATATTTTATGTAAACGAGGATCCTGCGCATGCTGCTATCTGCTTGCCCGATAAGCTGGTAGTTAAAATGCCTTTAGAGTCTGCCCAAATGCTTTCCACTGCTCACAGAGTGCTCGATGGCGATGAACAAGCGAATAGTTTAGGTTTATATAAGACCGCTATGAAAAACCATCCTTGTACTATCTGGGTGCGAGAAACCAGCCGAAACTATATGTGGTTGTACTATCATTTTTTCTCTCTTTGCCAAGAATACAAAACTCGTTATGGCAGAGAGCATTTAAGCTACACGAAATTAAATGAAAACTTAGCTGTGTTGCCGAACAATATCGTAGAGGGCACAAAAACAATTATGCCCCAAGCTATGCCCGAACAGTATAAATGCGACGACACAGTAAAAGCATACCGAGATTATGTAGTAAACGAAAAGCATTATGCCCAATGGAATAAGATTCCTAGCCGAAAACCAGATTGGTGGAAATAAAGTCCTTTACTTTGTTGTGCAAATGATGCATGATTGAAATTGTAGTAACTTTATTAACCAAGAAAAAAGAGAGAAAATTATGTTAATGGATCTAGAACAAATAATAGGCTGTTTTGTAATTTTATTCATGTTTGGCTCAGTTATGGTTTTAGTCTGGTCATTACCAGAACCAAGAAAAATTAGACGACAAAAAAGAAAACAACAGCAACGTAAACTAAGAAAAGAGAGGGTAAGAAAATGAAAGATTTCCCAAGGCATGGTGGACCACAAGACAGAGGTTCTGCAGACAGGTATTATAATAGAAGCTACAGCCCACATTATTATGAGAAAGATACAGGAGGCTCTCCTCGTATTGAAAAAGAAAACATGACAGCAGAGCAGATTGTTGAATATACAAAAGGATACAACAAAGAAGTTGAACGCAAGGACTATGAGTTATGAAAAAACTTACTTATAAAGAAGCTCTCGCCCTGTTTTGGAACGAGGTTCCTGTTGCTTACACTAAGGTAGCCTGCCCAGACAGCTCTAGTCTGCGGCTGGGGGGCTGGTTGTTAAAAGACAAACGCAATATGATGATAGGCTTTGTTGGTCACAGAGGCGATGTACGCTGGCACGATTATCGCGATGTAGCTGTTGGAGAAACTCCTGTTGCTGCCAAGGAAAAAGTAATAGTATAAAGTCCTTTACTTCTAGAACTATCTGAGGCATGATTGTTGTTGTAGTAACTAAACCTTTAAAATAACCAAGAAAAAAGAGAGAAATAAAATGGTAAAAACAAAAAGATTAACAGTAAGTCTCCTAGGAATCCAGTTAATGTACAAGTGGAATTTTAACGAAACATTCCCAGATACATTAGCTTTTGTAGATGCTCTTAAAGAAATAAAAGCAGATATTGGGAAAGACGCAACAGAAACACTAGCTATTAAAGCCCAGACCTTTATTGACAATGATGACTCTTTTGAAGCGTTTGAAAGAGAAATGAATTTATTCCACCCCGCAAAAACCCATATGATGATTTAAGAAACTTTAAATAAAACTATTGGCTCCTTCGGGAGCCATTTTTTTATTCATAATAAAGTCCTTTACTTTGCTGTGCAGATATGGTACAATAAAACAAAACTTTAAAATAACCAAGAAAAAAGAGAGAAAATTATGAAAATATCTAGCTGGGAAGACTTTAAAACAGAAGCCGACACCCTTTTTGACCAAGAGAAAATTGTGGTAGTTGAGAAAAAGAAATTTAAATGTAATGGTTGCCGTGGGACAGGTAAATGGTCTCACCCCACTAATAGGTTCGACACTCGTAAGTGTTTTGCCTGTAATGGTAAAGGCTTTTTCCTTAGCTCAGAAGCCGACAGGAGAAAAGCAAAGAAAGCTCGTGTTGTGAAAAAACAAGAACAAAAGCGAGATAATCTAAATGCTTGTATCGAGCTCTATGGTGAGGAAGTTATTAAGCACATATATAAAGGGATGACTAATAACAATTTTCTAGAATCTTTGTACGAGTCTATGGGAAAATACGGCAGTCTTACCGAGAGACAATTAGCTGCTGTCCATAAAGGTATGGCGAAAAAAGTTGATCGAGCCCAACAAAAAGCGAAACCTGCTGCTTTTGTTGACTTTACGATTATTCGTGAAAAACTTCAAACGGCTAAAAATAATGATGTACGTTATGCTAAGTTTCGTGCTGGTGACAATTATGTCTTTAATCTTGCTCCAGAATCTGGTAAAAATCCTAACTGTGTATATGTTAAACATGGTGATAATTATCTCGGTAAAATAACTCCCGAGGGAGAGTTTTTTGGGTATAACGTTCCTAAAGAACATATTAATAGTCTCGAGGCGATCGCTAAGGATCCTTTAGAAGGAGCAAAAGCCTATGGTAAGAGGTTTGGTAACTGTGGTATGTGTGGGCGTGGGCTAACTAACCATGCTTCTATAGATGCTGGGGTCGGACCTATCTGTAAAGAGAAGTTTGGACTGTAGTAATAAAGTCCTTTACTTTGTTGTACAAATATGGTACAATAAAAACAAAACTTAAAAATAACCAAAAAAGGACTAAACTATGAATATCGAAAACTTAATAATCGGCGAAAATATTGGTGGAGAAGATTGGGTCGTGAACGCTTCTGTTCCTGTTGACAATGTACTTACTTTACTGCGTAAAACAACTCGAGCTACATTCTTTTTGAGAACAACCGCCTTTCTAAAAATTAATGACTCTGATTCAGGGTTCAATAACAACAACAATGTTAAAGTTCGTTGGTTAGATATTTTGAATTCGGTTGAGGAAGCGATAAGTTTCCAAGAACTTAAGCGTGGCGATGATTGTTCTTCTCCTCTTAAAGACGGTGAAGAATTAACAATGCATGTTATGATTTCACAATGGGAAAATGGTTGTGTTTTTGTCGGCTAATCTTTAGCTTTTCCCCAAAAACTATTGGCTCCTTCGGGAGCCATTTTTTTATTGCCGTATTGGTATATATATGAGCACACAAAAAGAAAAAAGAAAACTTAATAATATGTCAAACAGCCAATAGGCTAATAGGGTGTTCACGAAGGATAGTTGAACAAAGGAATCTGGCGTATTAGCATGACGTATTAGATGACCTATTAGCTGGAGAGGTAATATGCGATATTAATGCGTAATTCTTTACGATAGCGCGAATATAGGATATATTGAGAACATATGGATCCAAACAACGTATATATAAGCAATGGCAACAGATAAGTTAACTCCGAAACAAGAAATCTTTGCTCAGGAAGTAGCAAAGGGAACTAACTTAAAAGAGTCAGCCGTCCGTGCTGGCTATTCACACAAGAATGCCACTCGCGCTGGGGCATTCCTAGCCAATCACGAACCGAAAGTCCAGAAGAGGATTCAGGAGCTACAGAACAGAGGAGCAATAAAAGTGGGTCTAACATTATCTAAACACTTAGTTAATCTAGAAAAACTGAGGGACTCTGCTCTCCAGAACAATGCCTTTGGAGCAGCAGTCACTGCCGAAGTTTCAAGAGGCAAGGCAGCAGGATTATACATAGACCGTAAAGAAGTACTGGTCAATAAAGTCTCGACTATGTCCAAGGATGCCATCATAAGACGCATTCAGCAGCTTCACGAAGAGTCAGGAGGCACTCTTCCTATTCTTGAAGGACAATCTACTGAGATAATGGTCGGTGATCGAATGGTGATTGATGAGTCTTGAGTTTGTTCTTGTTCGAGAGCAATGTTCGAGAGCTAATGTTCAGGAACAATGTTCGAGAGCCATTGTTCAGGAATTCATTGACCATGGTCCATCGACTCTAGAACACTCAGCAAGTTTAGGATCCCTATTGATAATTGAATTTCAGCCTAATGAATCCTGAGGAATGATGACCCCCCTTGCACATGAATCATTTTTAAAAAAACTTCGCGTTGGTTCCCAGTCCTTATGCTCCAAAAAATTTGCAACAAAAATTTATAAAGGTAGAAGTAAATGAGCCAGTTATCCAACATCCCTGAAGAGTTGTTAGTGGAACATCTTGAACTTGCCGAACGTCTTGCTGAGCTTGAAGAAAGAGAAACCATACAAACAAACTTTCTTCCTTTTGTAAAAAATATGTGGACTGATTTCATAGAAGGAGAGCATCATCGGATAATGGCGAAAGCATTCGATAGAATAGCTTCTGGCGAACTGAAACGGTTGATTATCAACATGCCTCCACGCCACACTAAATCAGAGTTTGCCTCTTTTCTATTCCCAGCATACCTAGTAGGTAAGAATCCTGGACTTAAAATCATTCAAGCAACTCACACCGCTGACTTGGCTGTTCGGTTTGGTCGAAAAATAAGAGATCTTGTAGACAGCAGACCATATCAAAAAATATTCCCAAATGTAGAGCTGAACCCTGAAAGTAAAGCAGCAGGCAGGTGGGAAACAAGAACAAAAGATGGAAAAATGAATGGTGAGTATTTTGCATCAGGAGTAGGTGGGGCACTGGCAGGTCGAGGAGCAGATTTATTTATCATCGATGACCCGCATTCTGAGCAAGATGCTATGAGCAAAACTGCATTAGACGATGCGTACGAATGGTACATGACTGGACCAAGACAGAGACTCCAGCCAGGAGGCGCAATCGTAATGGTTATGACGCGATGGTCAAAACGTGATCTAACAGGACGTGTGGTCAAGAAAATGATGGAAACAAAAGAAGCTGACCAATGGGAAATCATTGAGTTACCTGCTATTCTTCCTTCTGGAAAAAGTCTGTGGCCAAACTATTGGCCATTAGCTGAGCTCGAAAAAATCAAAGCATCAATAAGTCCTTCTAAATGGGCTGCAGAATACTTGCAAAACCCTACGGGCGAAGGCGCAACAATTGTAAACAGAGACTGGATAAAAATTTGGAAAGCAAAGTCTGCACCAGAGGTTGACTACATCATACAAAGTTATGACACAGCTTTCTTAAAATCAGAACGCGCAGATTTTACTGCAGTCACAACATGGGGTGTGTTTTATCCTGAAGGGAGCATTGAAGGTGAACTGTACAATGGAGAAGAAGCGCACATAGTGCTGTTAAATTCAGTAAAAGAAAGATTTTCTTTCCCAGAGTTAAAAAAATGTGCTCTCAGAGAATATAATCATTGGGAACCAGACACTGTTATTATTGAGGGAAAAGCATCAGGAATGCCATTAACTCAAGAGTTGCGTGCACTTGGAATACCTGTACAAAACTATGTTCCAAGCAGAGGAGGAGATAAAATCGCGCGAGTAAATGCTTGCACTCCTTTGTTTAGTGGAGGATATGTATGGTTTCCTGAAATAAATTGGGCTGAAGAAGTAGTTGATGAACTGTGTGATTTTCCGAACGGTGAACACGACGATCTAGTTGACTCCACTACCCAAGCTCTAATGAGATTTAGACAAGGTGGGTTCTTAAGTTTGGCTTCTGATTATCAAGACGAACCTATCTATCGAAGAAAACGAGTTTACTATTAAGAGAAATCATACTATGATGTATTCATATTTGTGAGGTAGTTTTATATGGCAATCGAAAAACAATCTTTATCGTTGGTTTCTAATCCTGAAGAAGAAATGTTAACAGTAGAGATTCCTGATGATTCTCCTATGATTCCTGAAGGAATTGAGATTGAAGGTATGCCTGAAGAAAGTATCCTAGAGATTGTCCCAGACGAAGGAGAATCTTTCTACGAAAACTTAGCAGAAATTTTTGAAGAAAGAGATTTGCGAAATATAGGGTTAGACTTACTTTCAGATTTCGAAGAAGATGAATCTTCTAGAGAAGAATGGCTAGATACTTTCGTAAAAGGTCTTGAGCTGTTAGGCATTAAAACAACAGACAGATCTCAACCATTTCCTGGAGCAAGTGGTGTTCACCACCCTTTACTTTCAGAATCTGTAGCACAATTCCAAGCACAAGCGTACAAAGAACTGTTACCTGCTGATGGACCAATAAAAACACAACTTGTTGGTGTTGAAACTGACGAAAAAGTACAGCAGGCAGAACGTGTTCAAGAATTTATGAACTATCAGCTTACCTATAACATGGAAGAGTATGACCCAGAGTTAGATCAAATGTTGTTTTATCTCCCTCTTTCAGGATCTGCGTTTAAGAAAGTCTACTACGACCCAGCAAAACAAAGAGCTGTAAGCAGTTTTGTAATGGCAGAAGATTTTATTGTTTCTTACACAACACAAGACTTAATGAGCTGTGAGCGAGCCACACATTCAATCACTATGACTGAAAATCAAATACGCAAACTCCAGTTAGCAGGACTATACGCTGACATAGAGATTGGATCACCTGCAACAATGTATGAAAACGATACAGCAGGGGTAAAAGCAAAAATAGATGAGTTAAGTGGTGTTGTTAAGCCAAACTCTTCAGACACATACACTGTTTTAGAAATGCATGTTGATCTAGACCTAGAAGGTTTTGAAGACATAGGAGAAGATGGGGAAGAAACAGGAATTGCTCTCCCTTATATAGTAACAATCATAAAAGAAAACGCAAATGTTCTTTCTATACGAAGAAATTACTCTCCTGATGATCCTCTTAAAGAAAAAATACAGTATTTTGTACACTATAAATTTCTTCCAGGACTCGGTTTTTATGGTTTTGGTCTGATCCATATGATTGGAGGACTAACCAAATCAGCTACATCTATCTTAAGACAGCTTATTGACGCGGGTACGTTAGCTAACTTGCCTGCTGGATTCAAAGCAAGAGGATTGAGAATCAGAGATGATGATCAACCAATTCAACCAGGAGAGTGGAGAGATGTCGATGCTCCAGGAGGAGCACTAAGAGATTCTCTGATGCCTCTTCCTTACAAAGAACCGAGTAATGTTCTTGCTCAGTTGCTTGGAGTACTCGTAGAAAGTGGACAAAGATTTGCTAACATAGCTGATATGAAAATTGGGGACATGGGACAAGAAGCTCCTGTCGGAACAACCATTGCTATGCTTGAACGTGGCAGTAAAATTATGTCAGCTATACATAAACGACTGCACTATGGTCAAAAAATGGAGTTCAAACTGTTAGCTAGAGTGTTTTCTGAGTACCTACCTCCTGAGTATCCTTATGATGTAGTTGGAGGCAGTCGTGTTATTTTTGCAACAGATTTTGATGCAAAAGTCGATGTTATTCCTGTAAGTGACCCAAACATATTTAGTATGAGCCAAAGAATTATGATGGCACAAACGCAACTACAACTAGCTCAAAGTGCACCTGAGTTACATAACTTACGAGAAGCGTACCGTAAAATGTACACAGCACTTGGAGTACAAGAAATTGATAAAATTCTAGAACCAGAAATGCAATCAACACCTAAAGATCCAATTAAAGAAAATGAAGACTCTCTTATGGGAGAAAGTTTAAAAGCGTTCATAGAGCAAAACCACGATGCACATATTCAAGCTCATATGGCATTTATGCAAAACCCTATGGTACAGCAAAATCCTCAAGCTATTGCTGCACTACAAGCTCACATACAAGAACATCAAGCAATGAAGTACCGAGTTCAAATTGAACAAATACTTGCTCAACAAGGAATTCAGCTTCCACCAGAAGGTCAGGAAATTCCTGTAGACATACAAAACCAAATAGCTGTTATGGCTGCTCAGGCAACCCAACAAATTACTGGACAAGAACAAGCACTTATCGAAGCACAACAAATTGCTGAGCAACAACCACAAATCGAACTAGCACAACAACAGCTAGCTCTACAAGAAGCTGATATACAACGAAAATCTGAGTCAGACCAGTTAAGGTCTCAAACAGATCTAGCTAAAGCTCAGCTGAGTGCACAAACAGAACTAGCCAAAGCAGACAAAACAGAAGACATAGCTCAACAACGTATTGCAGCAAACAGAGAAAAAGATGCTATTGATGCACAACTTAAATCACAAAAACAATATGGGGACATATTGAAACAAGTGAAAGACGCAGAAAAAGAAAGCGAATAACTTTATTAAACAAAACAGGAACTGTTATGGATAAGGACAAGAAAAAGAAAAAGAAAAAGAAAGGGTATATGGGCGGAGGAATGGTTAAGCAATATAAGGACGGAGGACTAGTTTCTTCTGATAACAATTCAGCCAGTGGTGCACCAGCAAAAAAACGTATTAATGTACGTGGTGTTGGAGCAGCAACTAGAGGGTTAAAGTTTTACGAAACCTAACCTATGGATTATATAAAAGTTTGCGAACATCTCTTAAGAAAGTATCGCGAAAGAAAACAAAATTTAGAGGAAACATTAGCAACTGGTGGTGTTTCAGATTTTGCACAGTATCAACGAGTTGTAGGTGAGGTAACAGGTCTCCGCATCTGCGAGCAAGAAATCATAGACCTGCGTAAAAACATGGAAAAAGAAAATGGCTGAAATCCCAGATAGAGTAGTTAATTTTGGAAAAGAAACTGAAGAAAAAACTGAACTGACTGAAAAAAATATTAGTCGTCAAAAAGAAAGATTACCACAACCAACAGGATATCGCGTTCTAATTCTTCCGAGAGGAAGAGATGCTGTAACAAAAGGCGGTATACAGCTGGCAAAAGAAACTATTGATAAAGATTCGATAGCTTCTGTTGTAGGCTACGTGGTTGCTGTAGGTCCAGATGCTTATAAAGACCCAAACAAATTTACTGAAGGTGCTTGGTGTAAAGAAGGTGACTGGATATTATTTGGAAGATATGCAGGAGCTCGTTTTAAAATAGATGGCGGTGAAATGCGTTTATTGAATGATGATGAAATTCTAGCACTTCTTCCTGACCCTGAAGCAGTAGATTACTAACAATAACATTAACCCCCATGGAGAAAACCATGCAACAAGAGAACACCTTGCAAAAAGAGACAGAAGAAATAGAGATAGAATTACCAGAAAATGAACAAAAAGAAGACATAATCGTAGAGCAAGAAGAAACAGAAGTTGTTTCTGCTGAAACAGAAGAAAACTCTGAAGTTGAAGAGTACAGTGATTCTGTCAAGAAAAGAATCAATAAGCTGACCTATAAGCTACGAGAGCAAGAAAGACAAGGGCAAGAAGCTCTAGATTTTGCTAAAAAAATTCAAGCTGACAACGCAAAACTTAAAGAAAAGTTAAAAAGTTCTGATGAAGCTATGTTTTCTGAGTATGGAAATCGTGTTAAATCTGATCTAGATATAGCTAAGTCAGAGTACAGAACTGCATACGATTCAGGAAACACAGATGGTCTGATAGATGCTCAAGAAAAAATTGCTAAACTAACTGTTGAATCAGAAAGTTTACGTCGTGTTTCTAATCAGAAAAAATCAGTTAAAGAAATTTCTCCTGTAGAGCAAAAACCTGCACCAAAACCGCAACCACACCCAAAAGCGCAAAACTGGGCAAAAAAGAATGAGTGGTTTGGTGAAGACCAAGCAATGACTTTTGCTTCGTTTGGTATACACAAAGAGCTACTGGATGAAGGTTTTGATGGAACAACTGATGATTATTATTCTGAATTAGATAATAGACTTTACAAAACATTCCCTGACAGGTTTAATAAAACTACTTCGAGCGAACGTCCCGTGCAAACTGTCGCTAGTCCTACAAGGAAAACGAAAGCAAAAGGTGCACGCAGTAAGGTAGTAAAACTCACACAGAGTCAAGTAGCAGTAGCGAAAAAACTAGGTGTGCCATTAGAAGAATACGCAAAGTATGTTAAATAGGAGTAGCTAGAAATGACAGCAAATAGTACTGATCAAACAGATCGAACCTCCAGATCTGCAAGCACACGAGAAAAAACCACTCGCAGAACGCCATGGAAACCACCATCCGCATTAGACGCACCTCCAGCCCCGCAAGGATTTAAGCATCGGTGGGTTAGAGAATCTATCTTGGGTCAAGATGACAGAACGAACATGTCTAAACGTGTTCGTGAAGGATTCGAGCCTGTTAGAGCTGAAGAATTCCCAGAATTTGAAGCTCCAGTTATAGATAGTGGACGCTATAAAGGTGTCATCGGAGTAGGCGGTTTAGTATTGGCGAGGATACCTGAGGAAACAGCAGGGGAACGTAATGAGTATTACAGAAACCTAACAGCACAACAAATGCAAGCTGTTGATTCAGACTTAATGAGAGAAAGTAATCCAGCTATGCCTATTAGTAATCCTAATAGAAAAAGCAAAGTTACTTTCGGAAGTGGCGGTTCTTAAAATGTATTTAAGAACTAAATTTAATTTTATGATAATAGGTAAATATTATGGCTAATACAAATGCCCCAAATGGTTTTGTTCCCGCTTATCATATGTCTGGTGGTACTATAAGACCTTCTGAGTTCGCAATCGCAAGTGGAACTAACGCATCTATCTTTTCAGGTGATGTTGTTAATTTGTCTAGTGGTTTAGTAATTCAAGGTACAGCTACAGGTACACCACTTGGCGTATTCGCAGGAGTAGAATACCAAGCAACAGACGGTTCAGTCGTGTTTTCAAACATGTGGACTGCTGATGTTGCAACACTAGGTGCCGCAAACGCGAAAGCGTATATTTATGCCGATCCCGATATTGTTTACGAAGCGCAGGCATCTGCAACTCCTACACAAGCATCGGTTGGTACAACTAATACGATAACAACAACTGCGGGTGATTCTTCAACAGGTCGATCAAAAGAAGGTGTTACTGCAACAACTTCTAGTGGTATTGCGACAGTAGTAGGGTTTGTACAAAGACCCAACAACGCTATTGGACAATATGCTAGAATGTATGTTACGTTCCCTGCTTCTGTATTCGGCAATAGCTAAAAGGTGAAATCTAATGGCAATTAATAGAGCTCAGTTAGTAAAAGAACTCGAACCAGGATTGAACGCACTTTTTGGTCTCGAGTATTCACAGTACGAAGACGAACATACAATGATATTTGACACTGAAAGTTCCGATCGTGCATTCGAAGAAGAGGTAATGCTCTCAGGCTTCCAACAAGCTCCTGTAAAAGCAGAAGGTTCTGCTGTAACTTATGATACAGCACAAGAAAGCTGGACTGCTCGTTATACACACGAGACAATAGCACTTGCTTTCGCTCTTACAGAGGAAGCCATGGAGGATAATCTCTATGACACAATCTCAGCACGGTACACTAAAGCTCTGGCTCGTTCTATGAACCAGACTAAACAGGTGAAAGCTGCAAACGTCCTAAATAATGGATTCAGCACTTCTTATCCTGGAGGTGACTCGAAGCCACTCATGACAACTGATCATCCTACCATAACAGGTGGAGATCAAAGAAATGAGCCAAGCACTGCTGCAGATTTAAACGAAACATCGTTGGAAAATGCATTAATTGATATCGCAGCGTTCGTTGACGAACGCGGGTTGAAAACTAATGTACAAGCAAGACGCTTGATTGTTCCACCAGCGTTGCAATTCGTTGCAGACAGATTGGTAAACACTCCTGGAAGAGTAGCTACATCAGATAATGATATAAATGCTATTCGTAACATGAGTGCTGTTCCTGATGGATATGCAGTTAACCACTATCTTACTGATAGTGATGCATGGTTCTTAAGAACAGACGCGCCTAATGGACTCAAACACTTTGTTCGTACTGCTGTTTCAAGTGGTATGGAAGGAGATTTTGAGACTGGAAACGTTCGGTATAAAGCTCGCGAACGCTACAGCTTCGGCTGGAGTGATTGGAGAGGTATATATGGTTCTCCAGGAGCATAAGTATTGTTCTTGGTAGGCTAAGTAAAGGGAAACTTCGGTTTCCCTTTCTTTTTTCTAGAATGTTATATACACTAAGAAAGAATAGAAGTTCTAGGATAAC
>TARA_R110001592_G_scaffold341482_1_pt1 | contig 28327 bp, 21 predicted proteins | sample TARA_R110001592 | Tara Oceans TARA_R110001592 (sample SAMEA4398387) | marine metagenome | biome: Polar Biome; feature: [SRF] surface water layer (ENVO:00010504); material: water (ENVO:00002006), including particulate matter (ENVO:01000060) such as... | depth 5 m | reverse complement strand
AGGGTCTTCCAAATTAAACTCTGCGTATCATCGAACACATTTCGACAGGCTCAATGAGCGTATATTTCCGCTCCCTAAGCCTGTCTAAGGACTAAGCTTACTTGGATAAATCCAAAAGCAATTTATTCAATCTACTTACAAATGCCCCTGGATCTTTCAATTGCTCGCCACTCGCTAAGGCTGCTTGATCAAAAAGCACATAGGTCAAGTCATTAAAGCGATCATCATTCTGCTCTTCGTTGAGCTTTTTCACTAAAGGATGATCAGGATTCACTTCGAAATTCGGCTTCGACTCAGGCACTTTCTGCCCTGCTGCTTCCATGATTTTCTTCATCTGCGCATCCATATCGTGCGCACCTGACACCAAACATGCAGGCGAATCTGTCAAGCGATTGGTAATGCGAACAGTTTCAACTTTGTCTTTCAACAAGTCGGATATTTGTTTGATTAAACTTTCATAGGTTTTACTTGCTTCTTCCTGATGCTTTTTATCTTCTTCGTTTTCAATGTCACCCAGGTCAAGTTCACCTTTGGTAATATCTTGAAGATGCTTACCTTCGAATTCGCTTAAGTAAGAAATCATCCAGCCATCAATACGGTCACTTAAGACCAAGACTTCAATACCCTTCTTACGGAAAATTTCCATATGCGGGCTACTGGTTCCGGCAGTATAGGTTTCAGCACTGATATAGAAAATATTTTCCTGACTCTCTTTCATTCGTGAAACATAATCTTCAAGTGAATTCGTTTGTTGACCATCACTATTATGCGTAGAGGCGAAACGAACTAACTTGGCAATCTTATCTTTATTGGCATGGTCTTCTGCTAGGCCTTCTTTCAGCACCTGGCCAAATTCTGCCCAGAACGCTTGATATTGCTCTGGCTCATTCTTAGCCATTTTAGTGAGCATATCCAATACGCGCTTTGTTAAGGCTGATTTCATATTATCAACCACTCTGTCACTTTGCAGGATTTCACGAGAGACGTTTAAAGATAAATCTTTGGTGTCGACAATCCCTTTCACAAACCTTAAGTACAACGGCAAGAACTGCTCGGCGTCATCCATGATGAAGACTCGTTGAACATATAATTTAAGACCTTTTGGTACTTCTCGATTATATAAATCGAAAGGTGCTTTAGACGGGATATATAACAAGCTCGTGTAATCTAACTTACCTTCTACACGGTTGTGTGACCAAGTCAGTGGATCTTGGAAGTCGTGTGATATGTGCTTGTAAAACAACTTGTAATCTTCATCTTTCACTTCTGATTTTGATAAAGACCAAATAGCAGTTGCTTCGTTGACAGCTTCTTCTTTTGCTTCTTCTTGCTCTTCACCTTCTTTAGCCGGCATAGGCTCTGACATCATAACTACAGGAAAGGCAATATGATCAGAATACTTTTTAACCAAACTACGTAAGCGCCATGAATCTGCGAATTCAGCTTCGTCGTCTTTCAGATGTAAAACGATGGAGGTACCGCGCGGAGCATATTCAACATTTTCGATAGTGAATTCACCCTCTCCTTCTGAACTCCAGTGCACGCCTTCAGATTTGTTCAAACCAGCCTTACGGGTAAAGACTTCAACTTTTTTAGCCACAATAAACGATGAGTAAAAACCCACACCAAACTGACCAATTAACTGTGAATCCTGCTGTTTATCACCCGAAAGCTGTTTCATAAATTCAGCCGTACCAGACTTGGCGATCGTGCCTAGATGGCTGACAACATCATCACGCGACATACCAATACCGTTATCGGTAATGGTGACAGTTTTGGCTTCTTTATCAAAATCTAAACGAATTTTTAGATCACCATCATCTTCGTACAAGGCATTATTAGATAAGGCTTCAAATCGAAGTTTATCTTCAGCATCGGATGCATTTGAAATCAATTCTCGTAGAAATATTTCTTTGTTGCTGTATAAGGAGTGAATCATTAAATGTAGAAGCTGCTTAACCTCTGTTTGAAAACCCATGGTTTCTTGTTTTGCTTCTATGTTTTCATTTGTGCTCATAATTAGCTATCTCTCAATTACGGTTGAACTAAAAAATGTGAAAGTGTTAGCGATTAAGCTAACAAAAGTTAACTGGTGAAAATAACCATGGCTCTTATGTGGGGGTCGCTAGGTATTTTTCAAGATTTTTTCTGTGGATAATTCAAATATCGAGTCTTAACGCAAACTATGTTTAAATAACCCACTTCTTTCACCACTTATTTTTTATTTGAGTTGATATGATCAAAGCGATTGTTACGATACTTTTTTCACTGGTGCTTTTTATTGGTTTAAGTGCCTCAGTGCTAGATGCGATATACGGAGGTGGTGATGCCTTTCCAGATTTAACGCAAGAGCCGACCATGAACTCGGATGCGTTGGAAGTCGTTGTTGATCTCGACTACCCGCCCGGCAATATTTCAGTTTCAAATGAAGGCCGGATATTTTTTACCTTTCACCCAGAAGCAAAACCTCCGGTTAATATTGCAGAGCTCATTGACGGAAAAGTCGTGCCACTGGTCATTCCTTCAGAGATCAAGTTAAGCTCCGTGCTCAGCTTACGAGTTGATAGACAAAACCGTTTATGGCTGTTGGATTTTGCTGAACATGGCATGCAAACACCCCAAATAGTCGCCATTGATTTATATAATATGGAGCTGCTCCATCATTTCGAATTCCCGTCAGAGATTGCTGGAATAGGCTCCCACTTAAATGACTTTCAAGTGAGTCAGGATGGTAAGTTTATCTACATTGCTGATGCCAGTATTCTGCGAAAAAACCCTGCCCTGATTGTTTATGATGTCGAACAAAAAACCGCTCGACGTTTATTGGAAGATCATGACTCCGTCACCCCGGATAATTTTGTGCCGGTGGTCGATAAAGAAAAAATGCTGATTTTCGGGGTCTTCGCGATTCGCCCGGGTGTTGATTCAATTGCCTTGGACAGACAAGAACAGTGGCTTTATTTTGCGCCGGTAACAGACACTTATTTGCATAGAGTCAGGCTTAGTGATCTTCATAACCCTCAGCTTAGTGCAAATCAGTTAGCAGAAAAAGTCGAGCGTTTCGCCAAGAAAAGTATGAGTGATGGCATTACCACAGATGATGCAGGCAACATTTACCTCAGTGATTTAGAGCACCGAGCGATTAATCGAATTTCTGCACAAGGCAGGTTTGAAACCCTTCTGAAAGACCCCAAACTGCGTTGGCCTGACGGATTTAGCTTTGGCCCAGATGGTTGGTTATATGTCACGAATAGTGCTTTGAATGTCGTGATAGGCAAACCCAATAGCTACATTATGCAACAAGGGCCTTATCAGATTTTAAGATTTAGGCCGGACTCTTCTGGCTATCCTGGGCATTAAGCAGATGCTCAACGAGCGAATTACTCCGCTCCCTGAGCCCCGTCGAAGGGCATTTCAAATTGAACGCTGAGTATCATCGAACACATTTCTCTAGGCTCAATGAGCGTACTTATTGAGCCTAGAGAAACAAACCTAATCTTCCAATAAAAAGTGCGCTCTAGCCAAGGCAATCGGTTTATCTCGATCGGTTTGCCATGCCTGAACTTCAACATTTGCGACTCGCCCTCCTTGTCGAGTCACTCGGCAGAAGGCATAGGTATCCTGATCCATGCCTGCTCTTAAATAATCCAAAGAGAAATCGATGATTTTTGGATACTTCAAGGTTGATTGAGACACCAACAAATACAGCGCACTCGACAGCTCCATGAAACCACCCAAAACGCCGCCATGAATAGCGGGCAATATCGGGTTCCCAATATTGCTCGCCTTTCTGGGGAGTTTAAAAATCAGATCGCCATCATCTGCTTGTTCAAACATGACACCAATTAATTGTGCATAGGGAATTGCATAGGTTAATGCTGTGTAGTCCTGATTTTCGCGTACCTTTGTCACGATTTCTTTGAAATTAACAGATAGAGGCTTCTCAGCAACAAAGGGGGCAATCGTAATGCCCTTGGTCATATGCTCTAAGGACTGCACACCTTTTTCGCCCATACGCATAAAAGTTGCCACACAATGAGCAACACTTCGATCGATTTGATAAGCCTCACAGCGCATAAACAAAATATTGGAGGTACGACGGTAACAACTTGCTCTGGCAAAAACAGACTGTCCAGGCTTTGCTGAACGCATATAATCGACTCGTAAATCCAGTGTTGGGCAAAGTTCGAATGTTGGCATAGCACAAAGCACGGCGGCACCAGCTGCGGTATCCATTAAGGTGGTGATCGCGCCACCATGAATAACACCACTGTCGGGGTTACCAATAATTTGATCGGTATAAGGCAGTTCTAGAATTAATTCATTTTCCCGAGCAGACACCACCCGTATACCAAGCGCCTGACATTGCGCCAGCACACCAATAAAGCCTTCTACCTGAACAAATAATTCGGTTTCGTCACGCATGTTTGCCATAGACCTCTTAAAGTTCAAACACGATCAAAATCAAAATACCAGTATAGACGATTCAAGCCATTAGGATGAAAGACATTCCCGATTGATAGCTAAGCTAGATTCTGGTCAAGCAGTTTAGTGAATCGTGAGCAGCTATTCAAACTTGCAATTAGAGGAGCGAGTGACGCAGAATGGTGATTCTATGGTTTCAAAACGGGTACAAATACATGATGCTCTCTAAACAGTTGATCCGTGCCTCTCTTCTTCTAACTTGCTTATTGTTCACGGCTTGCTCACTCAACCCGGTTACCGGTGAACAGGAGTTATTACTCCCTAGCAAAGCTACGGATTACCAAATAGGCCAAAGCCAGTATAAACCCGCACAACAGTCCCAGGGTGGCGCTTATCTACTTGACCCAAAGCTTAGCGCTTATGTTGCAACAGTGGGTCAAAAACTAGCCGCCGTCAGTGATTCACCTGAGCTGCCTTATGAATTTGTTGTTCTAAATAATTCTGTACCGAATGCCTGGGCATTGCCTTCAGGGAAGATTGCGATTAATCGGGGTTTATTGCTGCAACTTAAAGATGAAGCACAATTAGCCGCCGTGCTAGGTCATGAAATTGTCCACGCGGCCGCCAGGCATGGCGCACAACAAATGCGCAATCAGCAATTTATGCAATTAGGCTTGGCGGGCTTAGGTGTCGCCTTGCAAGATAATGATTATCGAAGCCTTGTGATCGGTGGGGCAGCCTTAGGCGCACAATTAACCTCGGCTAAATATAGCCGAGGTAATGAACTGGAGTCTGATGAATATGGCATGAAGTATATGGCAAAAGCAGGCTATGACTTACAAGCAGCGGTCGAACTACAGGAAATTTTCCTGAGCCTTTCAAAGCAAGGTAATAGCTCATGGTTAGAGGGCTTATTTGCTTCGCACCCTCCCTCAGCAGAGCGCGTTCAGAAAAATACAGAGCATGTTGCTAGTTTCTCTCCTCAAGCGGGCTATCGAGGAGCACAAGCTTATCAGAATGCCATTCAGTATCTGCGCGCCAAAGCACCTGCCTACGAATTGGCAAGTAAAGCGGCTAAAGCGTTAACTGAGAATAGAACAAATGAAGCCGAGCAGTTTATTAAACAAGCCATCGAGATTGAACCGAAGGAGGCTCAATTTCATAGCTTGGCAGGCAGTATTTATCAAGCAAAAGGCAATAATGCCCTAGCGCTTGCTGAACATAATAAAGCAACAAGCTTAAATCCTGAGCAGTTTTCTTATTACCTTGCTCGCGGTGAAAGTTTAGTCGCACAGGGGAAAGCCAATTTAGCCTTGGTGGATTTCGAGCAGAGTATGTCCTTGTTACCCACAAGCACTGCTTTAAGTTATATCAACTCACTAAGCGATAACAAATACTAGTATTTGTTGTGATTTCAATTAGTCGATGCCCTTTTTTGAAGCCAGAGTTAACAGATGCATGCGTATTTTTAATTTAATCTCTTCGGCTGTTTTTTGCGGACTCTCTTGCATAAAACAATGCCCACCTGGCATTTCCAAAAAATCATAATGCGGGTTTGCTTGGTGGATTTTTGGTAGCGAATCTAGAACAAAAGAATAGGTTTTAACGCCATACATCAACAACATAGGTTGTTGAATACGTTCAATAGCTTGCCATAGCTTATGTGGGTAGCTGGAAAAAATCTCCGCTTCTATTTCTGGCGGACATTTTAAACATAAGGCACCTGTTTCATCTTTGGATAAAGCATGATCTAAATAAGATTTCAAACAGTCATCTTGCCAGGCTTTAAAGGTGCCACGCTGATGCAGATAATCCCAAGCCGCTTGAAAAGATGACCATGAACGTGTTCGTATTCGCGCCTGCCTTGGTAAAGGCATATGACGCATCAGCCCTACTCTACCCAAAAATGATATTGAGTTAGCCATTCTGGGAGGCGCATAGACCGGATCCATTAGGATACCGCCATCAAATAAACTCGCATCTTTCGCCATCATTAAGGTCGTTAGTACTGCCCCGAAGCTATGACCTAAGGCAAACGTCGGAACGTCTTGCCATTTATCAGAGAAACTTAGCCATACCCGGCTAGCAATTTTTGCTGAAGCATTCCAGCCTTTGAATCCATCACCTGAATCACTTTCACCATGACCCTGGGCATCACTAATAAATAAGTCGTAATCTTCCTGAAGATAGGACAGTAAATGCTCGTAGCTAAGACCACAGAAACCATTACCATGTATGAAGTGTATTAAGGGTTTTCCTGTTGGGGGCGTGAAGTAACCACGCAAAGTAAAACCCTTTTTTACTTCATATTCCCAAGGCTTTAAACCATGCAGTATAGTCAAATTCTGTTCCTCGCATACCCTCACTATCCAAGACGCCACTTAGATGTCCAGGTAATTCTGTTAATACAATATTAGGATACAACCTATCTCGCAGCTCATGAATAAAACGCAAGGTGATAAATGCATCAAACCATACATGAAAAGCTTGTTGTATTGCCTTAGCCGTTTTTAAGTTTTGAAGGTGAGCCGCTTGCTTGTTCCAGCCCAAGTCTAGCAAGATTTCTGCTACGACCTTCTCTTCTATAGGCTTGCTTAGTTTATCTGCTAGCCGAGATAACAAAATATCTTTTTCTGCACGACAGTGTTCTATCTCGGAAACACTGCTTAGAACACATTTCAAGAGTGCAAAAATACGTGGATGATAGATACGAAAAGCGTCATCGTTTTCATATTGAGTATTGAGCTTGACTAAAGCAGGTCCTGTCCCAAATGGTACTCTATGACTCGGGCGACCAGAAACCTGAATAAGCGGTGAACTTAAACTTTCAATCTTTCCCAATTTGGCTAATTTATTGAGTAAATAGAAGTCTTCTGCGCCTGCACGCTTGGGAATGCCACGCACTTGCGCGTAGGCCACACTCGACACCACAATGAGCGAACCAATCGTATGAAAGGCATAAGGTGAACCGGCTTCTTTTAGGGATTCAACATAGTAATGTAAAGAAAATTCATACTCCATCATCGCCCTTTCAAAGCCGGGCTCTTGAATATGCTTAAAGGGGTAAATGCAGGCGCTGGTATGTTCCTTTGGTGCTAATAAGCCATAACGTTCTGGCAAGCTTACATCGGCATCTGTGCTGTAAATCCAGTGACACCAAGCATTCGTCGCTAAATATTGTTGGTAAAGCAATTTCAGGGCTAAATCCATACCCAGTTTTCGAGCTAGGCCCACACCTTGTTTATCTGGAATGAGGTTTTCATGACAGCGATCGACCAAGAGAACCTGAAGTGATTTTCGTGGTTTTGAAAGATATAACTCATCTGTCAGTTTATTCGCCTGGGTTTTTAAGAGCATATTCTCAAATACTCTCTGCGTTCTTTCTAAACTTGGCGAATCTAATGCGCTTTCTGGCGCGTTGAATACCCAGATCATCAAAGTGGATTGAGGGATTTTAGAATACTTTTGAAAATCTAAAAAAGACTGAATCTGCGCATCTGCTTCATCGTAAATGGGAATGACGATAAGGGTATTAAAAGCATTGAAAGGCTTAATGATAAGATCATGAACAAGTGCTTCAGCATAACGTTCGAGATAACGTGCAACGGTTAACTCGTCTTGCTGGTTTAATTTAAAAGCCACTATACATTTAATCTAAGTATTAAGTAGTGCAATGGCTGCCCAATCTGGCCCCTGCAGCACACTTAATTTTTCCAAAATGGCTTCAAGCGCTTCTGCGGAATAGGCTTTCCTTGGAAACTTCCCCCATATCGGTGCTGGCCAAGCCGGGTCATGTGAAAAACGTACAACATGATGAATATGAAGCTGTTTCACGACATTCCCTAAGGCCGCCACATTCAGTTTTTCGCCTTCAAAAATAGACATTAAACTTTTAGATAAGAAGGTTGATTCAAGATCTAGCTGTTGGCGTTGAATCTGTGAAAGCTGATAAATCTCACTCAAATTAGCGAGCCGTGGCACTAAAATACACCAAGGGTACTGACTATCATTCATCAGTAGTAAGTCACATAAAGACCAAGATGCAATGTGTTTTGTATCATTCTCTAAACGTGCATCAAGCTGGAAGACTTGTTCTGAGCTCATTTAATCACCTATTTTGGTTCTAAGCTTTAAATGTTTAGTTCTAGTTTATAGGGTGCGCTCGCGCACCGAATACTGATAGCATCAAAATAATGGTGCGCAAGCACACCCTATAAGCTGAATCGAACACTCTAGATATGCACAGAATCAGAAATATTAGTGGCGCACTTATGACTAGAATCGAGGGTGCTATTCAATTCAAGCTGATTTCTGCTTCTGCCATTTAGCTTCCCAGTCGAGTGCTGACTGGACGATGACACCAAGATCATCATGATCTGGAGACCAGCCCAACACCTGCTTGATTTTAGTATTGTCTGCCATCAAGGCATCCGGATCACCGGCTCTGCGACCGACTAATTCAACCGGAAAATCCTTACCGGATTTTTCTTTTACGGCATCAATCACTTCGCTCACCGTAAAGCCACGACCATAGCCGCAATTCAGAATTTGGGACTCCCCCCCCTTTGCCATATAGTCCAAGGCCATGACGTGCGCTTTAGCCAGATCATCGACATGAATATAATCTCGAATACAGGTGCCATCTCGGGTTTCATAATCTGTACCGAAGACCATCATACCTGCACGCACACCGGTGACACATTCGCAAGCGACTTTTATCAGGTGAGTCGCTTCTGGCGTTGCTTGGCCTAATCGGCTTGTAAGATCAGCGCCTGCCACATTAAAGTAGCGCAAGATGACATGTTTTAAGTTACTCGCAAATGATAAATCACGAATCATCTGCTCACTCATCATTTTAGAGGCGCCATAAGGATTAATGGGCTGAAGCGGCATAGCTTCGGTGAGTACTTTTTCATCCGGCATACCATAAACCGCTGCCGTTGATGAAAACACCATATAAGGTGTTTCATATTTTTCAATAATACCCAATAGATTCAAAGTATTACGGGTATTATTACGATAGTATTTAAGCGGGTTTTCGACAGACTCTGGTACCACAATATTGGCAGCAAAATGTAAGACTGCTTCAAACTTATGCTCGGCAAAAACGGCATCCAGCTTGGCGACATCTTCGATATCACCAATGATTAACGTACCGAAGGTGACAGCCCACGGATAACCTGTTGAAAGGTTATCGTAAACCACGATGTCGTGCCCGGCTTCACCTAACTGCTTAACAACATGGCTGCCAATATAACCTGCTCCACCCGTAACTAATACCTTCATATTTATCTTCCCTATGGCTCTTACAATGATTTAATAAGCTTCGTATCAATATACGTTTGCAGCACCAAAAATACATCGTAATGTTAAACTTTAAAACAGAAAATTTAGCAGTAAATGTTGAAATTTACATGTCAAGACGCACTATTCAGACTCTTTTTTATTTAAAAGAGACTTTAGCTCATTTCTTAATTGGCGCTTTTGTTCTCGGCGTATTTCAAAAAAACCCGTTAGTACTGCACGACATTCATCTGCTAAAACTCCTTCACTAACAGAAACTGCAGTATTCATCGCCGAGTGATTTAATAAATTATGCTGGCTAACAATCGCGCCGGCTTTGGGTTCGCGCGTACCAAAAACCACCCGACTCACTCTTGCATGAACAATGGCACCAACACACATCGTACAAGGCTCAAGCGTGACGTATAAGATTGTTCCGGGTAAGCGATAATTTACTTCATTTAATGCTGCCCTACGCAAAACACGAATTTCTGCATGGCCTGTCGGATCACAATCCGTAATTGGCCTATTACCCGCTGCGGCAAGTAATTTTCCATGTCTAACCAAGACAGCACCAACAGGTACTTCACCTTCTTCAGCAGCACTTTTTGCATAATCGAGAGCGAGCTGCATCCACTTTTTATCAGATGCAGTTTGTTCATTTATGTTTAGAGTTTCATTTATGTTTAGAGTTTCATTCATGAATTACACGTACTATTCCCATTCAATGGTGGCCGGCGGCTTAGAGGAAACATCATAAGCCACCCGAGAAATACCCGAAATTTCATTGATAATTCTATTCGAAACCAGTTCAAGAAATTCGTAAGGTAGATGTGCCCAACGCGCGGTCATAAAATCGATTGTTTCAACAGCACGCAGGGTGACGACATATTCATAGCGTCTTGCATCACCAACAACACCTACAGATTTAACGGGTAGAAATACCACAAAGGCTTGACTTGTTTTATGGTACAAATCAGCACGTCTTAACTCTTCAATAAATATATGATCGGCTTCTCTAAGAATATCAGCATATTCTTTCTTCACTTCACCCAGAATGCGAACACCTAAACCAGGCCCAGGGAATGGATGTCGATATACCATGTCGTAAGGCAGGCCTAATTCAAGCCCAATTTTACGCACTTCATCTTTAAATAGTTCACGTAAAGGCTCTACCAAACCTAACTTCATATCATCTGGTAATCCACCGACATTGTGGTGGGATTTTATGACGTGTGCTTTTCCTGTTTTAGAGGCCGCTGATTCGATGACATCAGGATAAATCGTACCTTGCGCTAACCACTGTACATTTTTGATGTTTGATGCTTGTTGATCAAATACTTCAATAAAGGCATTTCCGATCACTTTTCGCTTTGCTTCAGGGTCTGCCACACCCGCAAGGCGTGAAAGAAACATGTCTTCGGCATCAGCGCGAATCACTTTGACACCCATATTGTCGGCAAACATTTTCATCACCTGATCGCCTTCATTAAGACGCAACAAGCCATTATCGACAAACACACAGGTCAGTTGATCGCCTATTGCTTTATGCAGCAAGGCAGCAACAACAGAGGAATCGACACCACCGGAAAGGCCTAATAAAACATGATCTGAACCAACTTGCTCACGCACTGTTTTAATGGCGTCTTCAACTATCTGGCTAGGTGTCCAGAGTGCATCACACGCCGCTATTTGAAGAACAAAATACTCTAGGAAACGCTTACCTTGAAGGGTATGCGTGACTTCTGGATGAAACTGCACGCCATAAAAATGCTTATCAGCACAATACATGCCAGCAATAGCACAAGAAGGCGTTGATGCCATTAATTCGAAGCCTTTGGGCATTTCTACGACTTTATCGCCATGACTCATCCAGACATCTAATAAGGCACCACCGTCTGCATCGACGTGATCTTTGATATCCGCCAATAGGTCAGAATTTCCACGCACACTAATTTGAGCATAACCGAACTCACGAATATTTGAGCCTTCAACTTTACCACCCAATTGCTCTGCCATGGTTTGCATACCATAACAAATACCCAATACCGGGACACCTAAAGTAAATACACTCTCAGGTGCTCTTGGCGTATTGTCACCCGTCACCGACTCAGGGCCACCCGCGAGAATGATTGCTTTGGGTTGATATTCACGAATTTCATCATGGGTCATATCAAAGGCGCGAATTTCACAGAACACGCCAATTTCTCTAACCCGACGCGCAATTAACTGCGTGTATTGAGAACCGAAATCTAGAATCAGAATACGATGAGCATGGATATTTTGTTGAGTAGACATGGACAGCGTTTAAACCTCTTATAAACACAAAACGGGGCACTCTAATAAGTAGCCCCGTAAATTTAATGTTAATGACTGATCTTTATATAACAAATCAATAAAAATTAGCTAATACGATAGTTCGGTGCTTCTTTCGTGATAGTCACATCATGGACATGACTCTCTTGCATGCCCGCTGAGGTAATGCGCGTAAACTGAGGTTTAGTACGCATTTCTTCGATATCAGCACTGCCTGTATACCCCATACTTGAACGCAACCCCCCCATCAACTGATGGATAATCGCCGTCATTGGCCCCTTGCAAGCAACACGACCTTCAATGCCTTCAGGTACTAATTTATCCACACCTGAGCGAATATCTTGAAAATAACGATCACTAGAGCCTTGGGTCTGTCCCATCGCGCCAAGTGAACCCATGCCACGGTATGCTTTATAGCTTCGCCCCTGGAACAGTTCAACTTCACCGGGTGCTTCATCGGTACCCGCCAACAAACTGCCAATCATAATGCTATGCGCACCCGCCGCGATGGCTTTAGCAATATCACCCGAAAAACGAATACCGCCATCAGCGATCACCGGAATACCACGATCAGCTAAGGCAGTTGACACATTAGCAACCGCAGAAATTTGAGGAACACCAATACCGGCAACAATGCGTGTGGTGCAAATAGAGCCTGGACCAATACCCACTTTAACAGCATCGGCACCCGCGTCCGCTAAGGCGATTGCGGCTTCTGCAGTCGCAATATTACCGCCAATGACCTGCACATTTGGATAGGTTTCTTTTATCCAACGAACCCGATCAATCACCCCTTTTGAGTGACCGTGAGCGGTATCCACGACCAAGACATCGACCCCCGCTTTTACCAGGGCGTCAATACGCTCAACCGTTCCTGGGCCAGTACCGACAGCCGCCCCAACGCGTAACTGACCAAATTCATCTTTACAGGCATTTGGAAAATCTTGAGACTTTTGAATGTCCTTGACCGTGACCAGCCCCTTTAATTCAAAATCGTCATTCACCACCAATACTTTTTCAATGCGGTGCTTATGTAATAAATCCTTGATCACTTCAGAGGTTTCACCTTCTTTTACGGTCACCAGTTTTGATTTTGGCGTCATAATATCTGAAACAAGGGTGTCTAAGCGACTTTCAAAACGGATATCTCGACCCGTCACAATCCCTACTAATTCATTGCCAGCAGAGCTATTGGAAACAACGGGTAAGCCCGAAATTTTGTTTGCTGCGGTAATTTGCAATACTTCGCGAACGGTGGTGTCAGGCGTAACACAGATTGGGTCTTTAACAACACCACTTTCAAACTTTTTAACCGCTCGAACGGTGGCTGCCTGTTGTTCAATCGTCATACTTTTATGGATGATACCAATACCACCTTCTTGCGCCATCGCAATAGCTAAAGACGCATCAGTCACGGTATCCATCGCAGCAGAGACCAAGGGAATATTAAGTGAAATTTTACGCGTCAAGCGTGTTTGAAGAGACACTTCGTTAGGAAGTATCTCAGAATAACCGGGAAGTAAAAGAACGTCATCGAACGTGAGTGCGTCAAGAGCGATCCGCAACATATGGGCCAACCTTTATGTCCAGATAAAAGGGCGGATTATACTGCCTAAATCCATATTATTAAAGCTTAATTGGAAAAAATGACTAAAGCATCTTACACTCTTTGCACCTTCGTTTAACTTCGTTTTAACTTGCACAAAGTTGTTGAAAGCCCTTATGAACTATGGAAACACACCGTTTAACCCTTTCGATGATAACGACCCGGCGTTATCGCCACCTAAGACATCCAGCCACTTTGATAGCGCACTAACTGTTAGCGAACTCAACCGTCAAGTTAAACGCATGCTGGAAGTTAGCTATGCGCAGGTATGGATTAAAGGAGAGTTAACCGGACTTTCCAAACCCAGATCGGGCCACTGGTATTTCAATTTGAAAGATGACAAAGCCCAGATTCGTTGTGCTATTTTTAAGGGTTTTAACCAGAAATTAAAATTCCAACCCAAAGAAGGCGACTTCATTCTTGCTCGAGCAAAAGTAAGCCTATATGAAGGCCGCGGCGACTATCAGTTAATTGTTGAGTCCATGGAACCTGCCGGTTTGGGTCAACTTCAAGCCGCCTTCGAAGCACTTAAACTGAAGCTCTCTCAAGAAGGCTTATTTAACTCAGAACACAAAAAAACCATTCCGCTTATGCCTAAAAAAGTGGTCGTGATTACCTCTGCAAGTGGCGCGGTGATTCACGATATCATTTCCGTCAGCCAAAGACGCTTCCCCCTTATGGAGATCATTCTAATACCGGTATCCGTTCAGGGTGAGAAAGCAGCGCAGGAAGTCGCCAAAGCCATTGAATTTGCTAACCAGCATAAACTGGCTGAAGTATTGATTGTGGGTCGTGGCGGTGGTTCTTTAGAAGATTTGTGGTCGTTTAATGAAGAGGTGGTGGTTCGGGCAATTTTTGATAGCGAGATCCCTATTATTAGCGCGGTGGGTCATCAGGTGGATTTTACCATAGCCGACCTTGTTGCCGATTATCGTGCGCCAACCCCCTCGGCAGCGGCCGAAAAAATTACTACAGACCAGTATGAACTCATGCAGCAGCTGGATCTGACAGAACGACGTTTAAGTTATTTGTTCACCCATAAATTAAAACAGTGCGAAGAGCGATTAATAAGCCAAAGTAAACGCCTAAAGCATCCGGGCGATGCCTTAAAAGACAAAAAACAAAAGCTGATTCAATTTAGACAACGCATTCATCAAGTGATGCAACATAAGCTCAAATTAGCCGCTCAACAGCTTGATACCCAAAGTCACACCTTGCGCCAATTAAACCCGATATCCAAAATCGAGCGTCATCAACAAACCATTAAAATACAGCAAGAACGCTTATTGACATTGCAAAATAATCTCTTGAAAAAGTTTGAACATCAACTCGGCCTGCTTGCTCAAACTCTTCACACTGCAAGCCCCTTGGCAACCTTAGGCAGAGGTTATGCCATTATAAAAAAGGTAAAAAAGGGGTCAGACACGCAAGCAAATTCATCTAAAGTCATTACCAGCAGCAAGAAAGTAAAAGCGGGCGACAAGATCACTGCCACCCTGAAAGATGGCAATATCCATTGCACAGTAGATAGAAGTATTCCTGAATTGGATTTGTAAGAGGAGCTTTAAACTAATCAATCCCCTCCCCTGGCAAGGGGAGGGCTCGGGTGGGGTCATTCTCTTAATCCTAGAAATCCCAGACAATCATTGATTCAAATAAGTAAGCAAAAAGAGCTTATAAATCATCATCCTCTTCAGCTTCTCGCTTTCGTCGTTGAAGCGCTTCTTCCTCTTCTTTTACGGCATTGATTTCTTCAAGTACAGAATCGACATCAGCATGCTCGCCATCATCAGCAAATTCACCCGTTAACTCTGTATAAGGGTACAGCTCACCATCTTCGAATAATGCCCAGATTTCTTGAGCATAACGGGTTTCCAATAATTCTGGTGCATATTGGGCATAATATACCGTCATGTTCTGGACATCTCGATAGAGCATTTTTTGGGCATTATTGTTCGCTGCCGCAAAAACCGCCTGAGGCAAGTCGATGATAACTGGGCCATAGTCATCGACGAGTACATTGAACTCTGAGAGATCGCCATGAACAAGACCCGCACATAACATTAACTTCACATAATCCATCATCACCGCATGATCTTCTATCGCTTGCTCAGCTGACATGGATACATCATTCAACCTGGGTGCAACGACACCCTCTTCATCGGTAACCAATTCCATTAACAACACACCATCAAAGCAGCCGTAGGGCTTAGGAACCCGAACACCCGCTTCTGCTAAACGATACAGTGCATCTACTTCGGCATTTTGCCAAATCTCTTCTTGCTCAGCTCGACCAAAACGAGAGCCTTTTTCCATCGCGCGAGCACGACGACTATTCCGAACCTTTCTGCCCTCTTGGTATTGAACGGCTTTTTTAAAACTTCGCTTGGCGGCATCTTTATAGACTTTGGCACAACGAATCTCTTTACCACATCGGACGACATATACGGATGCTTCTTTACCACTCATTAATTGACGGATCACTTCATCGACAATGCCATCTTCGATTAAAGGCAGTATTTTTTTAGGAATTTTCATGTTATTTATTTATCCGAATAAATGAATAAAACATTAAATCTGTTACCTCTTCAAAAACTTATTCGTTTTTTGTTAGGGCATTCAAAACCAAACGACTGTTATATTCCATCATCTCCAGATAGCTTGGAGCAAGCTTTCGAGACAAAGCACCTGACACCAAGGCACCTTCGATTGTCGCAGCTGTTTCAGATTCCACAACCCGGATCAGACGCTTATCTGAAATTGATTCTGTAAATATAGCTTTAATTTTAAGAGAACGGATGAGACGAACAATTTTTGCTAGATCGGCAGCACTTGCTTCAGAGTCCGTACTTAAACCCTGTAAGCTATGAATATGTAAATCATAGTCTCTTGCTAAATAAGCAAAAGCATTATGCGGTACAACCATACGCCTTTTTTCATCCGCTATCTTCGATATCCGGAACGAAATAGTCTCATCTAACTTTTTCAATTTTCCTGAATATGACTTCACGTTTCTGGCATAGTCCGATGCATTTTTCGAATCAATATTAATAAGCGCTTGTGCTATATTTTCTACATAAACAAGCCCTGCCTTCAAGCTATGCCAAGCATGAGGGTCATAGACATTTGCCTTACTATTATGTCCATGACTATCTTCGCGCTTATGTGCATCCAGATCTGAGGACAGACGAATCAGTTCTACCCCTTTTGAGGCTTCAACTGTTGGGCCGGTATATTCAGCCGCAGATAACAATCTAGCCAGCCACCCTTCAAAACCCAAACCATTTAAAACCAGCAAATCTGCTTCAGCAATTTGCTTTACGTCGTCTGGTGAAGGCTGAAAAACATGTGTATCTTCATCCCAATCGACCAAGGTATGAACACTAACATGTTTACCGCCTATTTGATGAACCATATCCGCCAAGACACTGAATGTCGTCACCACCTTAAGGGCCAGCGTATTGTTTTCTTCACCAACACTCTCTGAGCTTGCAAGCGCTGAATGCGCTATAAAACTCAATGAACACACCAAACACAAACGTGAGACTAAACTGAAGCCAGCAAAGCTAAACATAGAAAACATATCGGTAACCATTAATAAATAAGCCGGCATTATAACGATAAGCCGGCACATACAACAGACCTCTCATCAATCAGTGGCTCAAGCAGTGGCTCAAGCATAAAATAAGTTACTCAGGGTTATTTACAAAGAAGTTACTTATCTGTAGAGTAAGTAACCCTGAGTAACTTAAATAAGAGAGATACATATGAGCTATACATTAATCACAGGCGCGAGTGCAGGTATTGGTTCTGTCTTTGCAAAACAATTAGCAGAGCAGGGTCATGACTTAATTCTTAGTGCGCGAAGAAAAGAGAAACTGGATGAACTGGCGCAACAACTCACCCAGCAATACAAAATAAAAGTGGAAACCCTAAGTGCCGATTTAGCGATTGCAGAAGGCAGCAAAGTACTCGCTGATGCCATTACAGAAAAAGGCTGGAAGATAAGCGGACTGATTAATAATGCCGGCTTTGGCGATAGAGGCTTATTTAGCGACTTAACACTAGAAAGACAAATTCAGATGATTCAATTAAATGTCACCAGCTTAGTTGAATTAACGCATCGTTTATTACCCAACATTCGCCAACAAAAAAACGCCTTTATTATTAATGTTGCTTCTACTGCTGCGTTCCAGGCCGGCCCCAAAATGGCTATTTATTATGCAACCAAAGCTTTCGTATTATCTTTCTCAGAAGCACTGCACGAAGAATTAAAGAACGACAAGATATACGTCAGCACGCTTTGTCCTGGCGCGACCTTATCTGAATTTGCACAAGAAGCAAATATGGCAGACACTAAATTATTTAAAGCGGGTGCCATGACAGCTGAAGCGGTGGTCAAAAAGTCACTTAAGAAACGCAAAAAAGCGATCGTCATTACCGGTTGGAAAAACATTTTTGGTGTCTGGTCTGGTAAACTCTCGCCACGCTGTGTCACTCGAAAACTTGCTGGATGGTTACAAGCCTAACAATGTGCTTAATTAAACAACGCGCCAACAATCCAGAGCAAAAAGCCCTTCGCCGCACACAAATTCTAAATGCAACAAGGGCTCGGTTTTTAAGCACTTCTTATGAAGAGGTAAATCTAAATCATGTCGCTAAGGATGTAGGTATAACGAAAGCAGCCTTGTATCGTTACTTTAGAAATAAAGAAACACTATTTTTAGCGCTGTTTGTCGAAAGTCTGGAAGCCTTGATTGCTTTTAGCAATGCAGAACTAAAGCAATCTTCTCTCATTGACTCCATCTGCAATGTACTGATTGAAAACCCAACATTCTGTAAGTTAAGTGCGATTCTTCATACCATTCTAGAGAGAAACTTAAGTCTTGAAGAAGCCACAGATTTCAAATTAACGCTTTTGGATTTAATGGGGAAATTTTCTGTTCAAATTCAACGCCACCCTTCAGCACCCAAGCTCACTCAAGAACAGTCATTTACCCTGCTCATGCAAATTCAACAAGCCTTGATTGGGGTTTGGCACATGACGCACCCTACTGGGGCAATTGCCGATGTATTAGAAAAACCACCTTTACATGTTTTTAAAAGAAGCTTTGAAGAGGCATTAAGAGAGCATATTGGTAAGTTAGTCGGTTGAGCGCTTTAGCATATTCACGAAATTTAGGCAGACAAACAAAACATTACCTATACTGAGGCTGAGACCAATAATAAGAATGCAATTACCCTATTCCTGAGACCCCTATGAAGCTGGAAAAAGTGATAACACCTGCCCTCATCGGGGTAATACTAATTACCGCTGGTATATTCTGGTGGCTCTCTGCACCTAAACCTGAGGCAAGACTTAAGACCAGCGGGCTTCCCATGAAAATTGCACACAATTTATGGCCAGGACAATACTGGCGCAGCCTGGCACAAGCCAAGGGCTGGTTTAAAGAAGCCGATTTAAATGTTGAACTGGTCAGTAGTCAGGAAAACTACTTTTCCTCTCTTCAAGCTATGGTTGATGGGAAGCTGGATAACAATAATTTTTCACTCTATGACATGATCACCTTTAATCTCAGTGGTGCAGACTTAGTGATGGTTGCGGCTTCAGATAACTCATTTGGTGCAGATGCCATCATCGTTAATTCGACAATACAACAAATTCAGGACTTGAAAGGCAAGCGTATTGGCCTCAGTAAAAACACCTATCTAGAATACATGCTGGGCGTGGTTTTAAATAGAAATCGAATATCAATGAATGAGGTTGAGCTTGTCGATTTGCCGGGGGAACAAATGACTGATGCTTTTATCAAGGGCACAGTAGATGCCATCGCTACCTGGGAGCCCTTTATTTCCCAAGTGATTGAAAAAGGAAAGGGCCGAAAGATATTTGACACCTCCGAAATTCCCGGAATTTCCCCAGCAGGAATCGTCTTCCATCGTCACTTTATTGAACAACGCTCTAATGATGTTCAGGCCTTTATCAACGTGTGGCATAAAGCCACCCATTTTATCAAACAGCATCCTGTTGAAGCCTATCAAATTATTGCAGCCAGTTATAACACCACACCCGCGCAAATCGAGGCACTATCAAAAATGGATAAGATCCTGAACCTACAGGACAACTTAATCGCCTATACTTATGCCGCAGGCATCGATTCATTGCATGGTAACTTCCAAGAGATGAATAAATTCATGATCAGAAATCAGCTGACAGAAAAACAATTAGACAGCTCCGAGTTCTTAAATGATCGTTTTATTCAGGCCCTAAAATGGCATTCACAATAAACCTGGAGCAATATGAAGCTCTACACTAAGCTAATCCTGTCCATCCTGGGGGTGACGCTGCTGTCGTCTGTGTTGCTGGGTTTCAGTATGTATTATTCTGCGTACGACATTCTTCAGCGCTCAATAAGTCAAACTCAATTAGACATCGCGCATCATCAGATGGACTCCATTGACCGAGCCTTATTTGGGGCTTACCAGGGGATTCAGATCATTGCTAATAATCCTCGGATAGAGAGCTTTTTTAAAACGATCGATAGCAAGTTAGTGGATGACAGTATGAAGCCGGTTTTTCCTGAAGAGATAATGGAGAAAGAAATGCGCCTCACCGGCCCCTGGGATATTCTGTTTTTTGTGGACAAGACCGGCAGAATATTTTTCTCAGACAATAAAGCAGAAGAAGGACGCCACATCAACAACGAGCCATTAAGCAAAATAGCCTATGATGCCGCCATGCAGGGGAAGGTGTACTACTCCGACTGGTTGATTTCCGAAGATACCGGAAAGCCTACCATTATTTTTGCAGCGCCGGTTTATGATGATCAGCAGCCAAACCATCCTATATCGGGTGTCGTTATCGGGAACTTTACCTGGCTCGTGATCATGCAACAGTTAAATGAAATCAATCCGCTTAACGATGTCCATCTCTTTAATTGGAAGGGGGATATTATTGCGTCCCCTATCCATCATAAACAACACATCCTTCAGGAAAATATTATAGGAGATGAGTTGATCAAACAAGCTATTCAGGGCCGCACATATGGTAGCGCCATCGTTCCCTCCTCTTGGGAGGAAGGTGGCGACATCTTGGCATCGTACTCGAAACAACATGGCTTTTTGAGTTACCGTGGGCATGACTGGGGCTTATTGATCGAACTCCCAACAGAAACAGCTTTCGCCCCCGTTCATTTGATGACAAGACAGCTTATTGCCATCCTGTTAGGTATGGCGGCCATTATTATCGCCCTGGTTTCCGTATTAGGACGGCGTGCGATTCAGCCATTAGAACAGTTGACTTCCTCGGCACAAGCCGTCGGTAACGGTAATCTTGAACAGAGAATTGACATTGACCGCCAGGATGAAATCGGCATTTTGGCAACTTCCTTTAACGATATGGTGAAAAACCTTAAAGCCACGACCGTCTCTAAGGAATATATGGACAATATTTTCCAGTCCATGAATGATATTCTGATCATTCTCAATACCGATGCCACCATCCGCAGCATTAATCCAGCAGCACTCAAGCTTTTTGACTATACCGAGCAGGAGCTCGCTGGACACCCTGTACGGGAAATAATACAGGACGACGATGATATTTTTTTAGCTGACAATTGGATAGAGGTATTGGTGAAAAAGGCCGGTATTCACGGTACCGAAGGTGTTTGCCTGACAAAAAATGGTACCCTTATTCCTGTGTTGTTTTCCATTTCAGTCATGGATGGAAAGAGTGTTGGCGGCGGGAGCATCATTTATGTCGCACAAAATTGTACCGAGCAAAAGCGAACTCTGGATGCCCTTATGAAGGCGAAAGTACAGGCCGAAGCCGCTAATGATGCAAAAACCATATTTCTATCCAGGATGAGTCATGAACTCAGAACACCACTCAACGCTATTTTGGGTTTTTCCAAATTAATGCAACAATCCCTGTCGGTTGATATTGATGAACAAAAAGAATTCTCAGGATATATTTTAAAAGCTGGTGAGCATCTATTATTGCTTATCAACGACACGCTGGATCTGGTAACAATCGAACAGAATAAAATGAAGATTTCCTTGGAAAATTGCAAGCTGAGCCAGATCATAGATGAAAGCCTTGTACTGGTACAAAAGCAGGCTAGTAATAGAAACGTCCTCATTGAAAACGAACCAACTACTCTATTTGCAATGGCAAATCACCTTCGCTTAAAGCAGGTCATTATTAACTTGTTAAGCAATGCTATTAAATACAACAAGCAAGGCGGCTCTGTGCGTATCGAAGTCAAGGCGGTTGCACAAGAAGAAGTTGAAATTCTTGTTACGGACACCGGCATTGGCATTTCCCCGAATGACCAGCAGGTGATATTTCAACCTTTCACTCGACTTGCTTATGCCGAACAACATGAAATACAAGGCACAGGCATAGGCCTAGCGTTAACAAAATTTCTGGTTGAGGAAATGCATGGCCGCATTGACCTTGAAAGCCAGCCTGGTGAAGGCAGTGTTTTTAGGTTGCGCTTTCATAAAGGAAAAGACCCGGAGGCGAACACAAGCCTGCCAGTAAGAGAGAGTATTGCTATGACGAAGGATACGTTAACACGATGCATTCTTTACATTGAAGACAATTCAGCCAGCAGAAAATTAATGAAAGCAATATTAAGACCCTATCCAAATATCAATTTATTGATGGCAGACACTGCTGAAGAGGGTATTCGTCTTGCGAATGAAAACATACCCGACTTGATCATATTGGATATTAATCTACCGGAAATGAACGGAATTTCCGCATTAAAAGTCTTAAATACTAACCCAGCACTTGGTAAAACCAAGATGATCGCCCTGAGCGCTGACGCGATGCCCCACCAGATTAAATTGGCCATGGACGGGGGATTTGATCAATACTTAACCAAGCCATTTAATCTCAAAGAGATTATTTCGCTTATTGAAGGGATTTGAACCATTTTTCGAAAAAGACATCAGCCTATTTGACTAAACAGTTTTAATCCATCTAGGAATCTATCGGTTTTAGCTGTTCGTTACCAGAAAAAGTCCGATGAGCACTAGTTAAAGCCGATCAAATAACGACAATGATGTAATCTTTGAATAAGATGAGTACGCTGCTTCCAAGGTAAATTGTTGTACCGACAACATACTGACGGTTTCTGCGTAATCAATAGATTCGAGTTTACTTAGAATTTCTTTTGTAAGTATCTCGACGTCTTTCAACTGCTCAGCTGTCGTTTCAATAGTATTCAGGCGTGCGCCGATTTGGCTTCGAGATTCTAATATCGAGGTTTCAGCACTATCCAGGTTTTCAATTGAACTAGCTAAGTTTGCATCAAACACCGCGCGCCCTTCGGCCGAAGGATCAAAGTTATCCAAAGTATAAACGAATTTTTCGACGGTTGTTAAGAGGCCTTGCTTTGCGGTTGATTCCACAAAAAATGCATCACCAGCGACGGGTGAGCCAATGATATCAAACTGGATACCATTCACGGTTATCGGGTCATTTGGTGCAAAAGGCTGGTTACTTAATAGCTCGCGCCCGGTAGATTTATCGGTAATAGAGTATTGATTAGGGCTGGAAAAGGTCACCACCATATCATTCGGGTAAAATTGATCATATGCTTCTTGATCTATTATTTGACCAGTTGTAATACTTGCAGCAGGCACGGCTTTGTTATTAGGGCTGGATTCGGTATAAAAGTTATTTTTATCTACCTTAATATCCTGAAAGATTTCTTTACCATTTTGCGTGGTTGCGATTGTCACGCTAGAATCGACCTGAACAAAACGCTTTCCTTGGTCTCCCTCATAACCATAGGCACCAGAAATATTCTTCTGAAAAGGCTGGGTTCCACCCTGAAAACCACTGAATAGATATTCACCACTTGCATCCTGGGTGTTCAGCAAACCACCCAATTGATCCAAACGCTCTTTTACTTCGGCAGAAATAGCGGATAAATCTGTTTTGCCTAACGCACCGTTACCTGCGGCAATCATCAATTCACGCACCCGCTGGACAACAGAGTTGATACTGCCCAGTAAGTCATCTTGGAGGTTTAAGTGGCCTTCTGCTAATTCAACGTTATTTTGAAATTGTACGTTAATGGCCAACTCCTGATTCAACTCAAGAATCCGTGTAGAAGCAACGGGATCATCGGCGGGTGTCAGTATTTTTTTACCCGTTGATAGCTGCAATTGTGTCTTTTGCTGCTGCAAAGTGACATCTTGAATAGCCTCTAATCCACGATTAAATAATTGCTGGGTTGAAATTCTCATAATGACCTACACTCCGGCGTTTGACACCGATTTATGTTGCAAAAATCAAGGTTCTTTTGTAGTTATTTTTAAATAACTATTGTTACTTTAAGCTATTGTTACTTTAAGCTGCTATTTAAAAACGTCTACTCTTTAAGCTCTTATCTAAAGGTATTCAACAAGGTATCGAATAACTCCCTTGCGATAGATACCACCTGTGCAGATGCGTTATAGGCAGCTTGGTACTGAACTAAGCGCCCGGCTTCTTCATCCAGATTAACGCCCGAAATTGACTCCCGGTTATTCTCAGATTGTGTCAATAAGGCCTTGGCTGCATCTGTATCTAATCGGGCTCTATTGGTAATAGTGCCAATTTCTTCAATAATTTGCGAATACGCTTCACCATAACTAATCACGCCGCCACCAATCGTACTGGCTCGTTCCAGAGCAGAGAGATCTAAGGCATTTCGATTATCAGAGATACCACCCTGATTATAAGAAATAGTGAAACTGTCACCCGCTTTAGGTTGGCCTTTAATTTCAAACTGAAAGCCTAAATAGCTGGATGCTCCAACAGGCGCTCTTTCAAAGACACTATCGACATCGGCTGTTAAGCTAATGCCATCCGATAAGGTGACATCAACTGCACCACCCACAGACACACCGTCACCTGAAGATACCGTTTGGGTACTCACGGGCAAAGCACCGGGACTATAGGGATCAACAGTGCTGACGTCGACACTGTCACCCGCACCGCCAATAACGATCTGTAAATCCTTCCCTGTCGTCGCATGAATTTCCAGCGCTGAACCCGAACTCACGGCATACACATTCATATTCTGTAAAACGGCATTGCTGTTAATTAAATCGACTAAAGCATCGGGGCTGGCAACGGTACTTGCGGGCAATGTTAAGCTTTCACCATTTATTTCAAGCACTAATGGCGAAGCATCGCCATTATCAACAAAATTATCTAAACGCACTTGGGTATAGGCAGTTGATTGAATGCCCTGAATATTCTGTAAATTTGCTGCGATGGTTTCTGCAGAACTATTTGCAGCAATGGCCAAGGTTTGTGCGCTCACCACGCCACTTGAATTATCACGACTCAAAATACTCAGATTTTGGGCACCAAAACCATTCACTAGAGGCCCAGTACTTAAAGATGGCAGTGGCACTTGAAAACTGTCACCACCTAATGCTGAAAGTTTTAACTCACCTGGGTCAGCAGAAAATACCGTATTTGTTACTCCTTGGCGATATAGCTGATTATTAATAGCTGGACTTAAAGGCACCGGATTCGCCGGATCACTTACATCCAAGACTTGATAAATTGTATCCGTCAAAAATTCAATTTCCAAAGGTGGCGTCAATTGCCCCGGCACTGCAAAATACGGTAAAGGCTGATTTGTTTGTGGGTTTGTCACATCCAGCATTTTGCCTAAACTAACGGTACCATTGCCGGTATTACCTTCATGAGCATTTGCCCGAATAGGCGCCGCAAACGCAATATCTTCAACACGATCAATCACTAAACCAATATCTGTCGCGCCTGACTTTGTCGGCTTTATGGTAAAGCGGTCACCTACCTTAAATGAACCCGCATCAAACTGAACCTGAAAGCCATCCACTTCAACATTCGCTGGAAAGATTCCGGGCAGCACCGACTTCAGAACCGTTTTGCTATCACTTGATCTAACAAGTGTAAAATCATCATCCCTTGGTCCTTCAAAGCGTAATTCATAGTCACTCGCCGTTAATTTGGAACTATCAGTAATATTGATCTGAAGTTGATGATCAGCTGGCGGTACATTAAGGCTATTTGCGGATATTCGACTTTTCGCAATGTCAGTATCATTGACATCAACAAAAAACGCTCCACCCAAGTTGCTTTCCAGATCCATACCTAATGCGTGCTGTTTGTTAACCGTATCAGCCATGACCAATGCGACACGCCCTAGGCTATTGATCGCATTGGTTAAATCATCATTTCTAAACGCTAAAAGACCGCCTATCTTTCCGCCTGAAAGCTCATTACTAATAATGCTAGACACACCATTCACTTGCAGGGCGATTTCTTTTTGAGTCGAATTTGTTGGGCTGACAACGGCTTGCATCTGTGCTGAAAAATTACCTAGAACTAAGGGCTGCCCATTCCCAATAAAGATATTTAGCTGACTTGAATCGCCTTCGGGAAAAACAGACACAGTAACAAATTCTGATAATTTTCTAAGCGCCTCATCTCTCTCATCCAGTAATTGATTCGGTTTATCTCCCGAACCGCTACCCACAGCAATACCAATAGACTGATTCAATTGCGCCAAACTCTGGGACAGACTATTAATTTCGGAAACAGCGGCTTCTAATTCAAAATCAATCGTTCTCATTTGTGAATTTAAACGTGTATCGAGCGATTTAAAACGCGATACCAAACCTTCTGCCTGAGTTAACAATAACTGCCTCTGGGGGACAGAAGTAGGATCATCCGCCCCACCCTGAAAAGCTTTAAAAAAAGAACTCATTGCGGGTGTAAGGCCTGTCGTCGTACTGGCAAGTAGATTATCAATACTTTCTGCCTGACTAAGAAATACGTTTCTTTCCTGGTAGACAGTCGTATCAGAGCGTACCTGTGAATTGATAAATTCTTCAGCATTACGTCGAATGGTTGATATACTAACGCCTTGCCCCAAAAAGCCTGAGCCTGTTAACAATGAGGGATTATCAACAAAGACAGCTTCCTGACGGCTATAACCCGGTGTATTGGTATTCGCAACGTTATTACCCGTCACAGATAATGCCGTTTGATTCGACCTTAAACCTGATAGCCCGATTCCGATTAAATCACTCATCTATCAGCCCTCCGATCCTAAGCCAGATATGGCGGCAGAACTATCTTTCAGTTTAAGCGCTTCGGAACCTAAACCGTCGAAGTAACGATCAACAATACTCCCTATTTTTTCAGCATACTTAGGATCCGTTGCATAACCCGCTTCTTGTAATTGTTTCGCAAATTCTTTGGGTTGATCACTCAAGGCTAAGGCATCTTGATAACGGCCATTGGTTCTTAAAAACTGGGCATAATCATTAAAACTATCTTCATAATTACGATAGGTACGGAAACTGGCTTGCTCTTTCATGGCGATACCACCACGAAATTCTGTTGTCGTAATGTCAGCAGCATCGCCTATCCATGCAGTATTTGCTTTAATACCAAACAAATTAAAACTAGGAGAACCATCTTTTTTTAGAATCGGATGCTTACCCCAACCAGTTTCAAGTGCTGATTGAGCTAACATTAAGCGAGCATCGATACCCGTTTTACGTTCAACTTCTTTCGCATAAGGATAAAGAGACGCAATAAAATCTTCCGGGTCTTCAAACTTTAGCGAAAGCGCCGTTTGTTTTTGTGCATTTTCTGAGATGACACTGGCATTATTTTCGTCCAATACAGCCGGTTCTTTTAGGTTTTCTGCTGGCAGTTTAGTCATCAGTTCGTCAATTGAACTAACCGCTGCTTCAAGCGCTGCGGCTTTTTGAGGAGAGATAAACGGCAAGCGAACATAATTTTCTAAACTGAAGAATTTTCTATTTTCTACGCTGTCACTAGAATGACGAGCTTGGCCATCTAAGGGTAAACCTTGAGCCGGAATATCGATCGATGGAACACCCGGCTCCTTCGATAATTGGCGTTTAATAACTTCAGCTAAACCAATACCTCTTCCGGTTGATAAGCTAACCGCTAACTGACTATCAAACATTTGCTGATAAAATTCGGTCTGTGAGCTTTGCAGCATATTGCCTTCAGAAAACACTTTATTAGCATCACGCATACTTTTCACCATCATTGACACAAAAATCGATTCGAAGTGTTTCGCTGTTGAATCTAATGCGCCTTCTCTATCAGACTCTGATTGATACTTTAACGATTGCAGGGCATTAATATCGTTATAGTTATCTAAGCGGTCATACTGTGAGGTATAACGATTCGCATCGATATTGATGGCTGGCGCTGTTGTCAATAAAGCTGAATTATTCATAGCTCACCTAAATCACAATCAAGTCGGCTTTAAGTGCGCCGGCTTGTTTGAGTGCCTCCAAAATTGCCATGATGTCACCCGGTGCAGCCCCCACTTGATTCACGGCTTGTACTATCTGGCTTAAGGTCGCCGCTGGGCCAAACTGGAACATACGGCTTGGTTCATTTGAGATATTAACATCAGAGTTTGGTGTGACCGCTGTCTGACCTTGCCCGAAAGCATTTGGCTGACTCACGTCTGTTGCTTCTGAAATAGTCACCATTAAACTGCCATGCGTTACGGCAGCAGGTAGAACCTTAACATTCTGCCCGACAACGATCGTGCCTGTGCGGGAATTGATGATCACTCGCGCGGGCGCTTCACCAGGTTCGATATTCATATTTTCAAGCATCGATAAAAAGCTCACACGCTGGGAGGC
>TARA_R110001592_G_scaffold234658_1_pt1 | contig 28360 bp, 23 predicted proteins | sample TARA_R110001592 | Tara Oceans TARA_R110001592 (sample SAMEA4398387) | marine metagenome | biome: Polar Biome; feature: [SRF] surface water layer (ENVO:00010504); material: water (ENVO:00002006), including particulate matter (ENVO:01000060) such as... | depth 5 m | reverse complement strand
GTTCAGGGTGACGGTAGGAATGGGCATTTCTCGGTATCTAAAAGCACCATTCTTAAATTGAAGCTTTATAATGGTTTTGGAGGCTGAAACAACTTTTTTTAGCAGTCATTCTGAACTTGTTTCAGAATCTCAGCTTTTAAAAACGATTGCGATTACAATCTTTGGAAAACTTAATAATCGATACTGCTCCCGTGGAACTGGCATTATAAAAAGAGACCCTGAAACAAGTTCAGGGTGACGGCAGGAACGGGCATTTTTCGGCGCCCAAAAACGCTGTTCTTAAATTGAAGCTTTATAATGGTTTCGGAGGCTGAACAACTTTTTTAGCGGTCATTCTGAACTCGTTTCAGAATCTCGCTTTTTAAAAAACGAAAACCTCAACCCTAACGAAAGCCAATCTCACTACTCAATACTCTGTACTCACTACTCTATACTCACTACTTCTTATCCATACACAACTCCACCAAAACGCCATTGCTGGACTTGGGGTGTAAAAAAGCAACCACTTTGCCGTCGGCGCCTGGCTTGGGAGTTTCGTTGAGAACGCGGAATCCCTTGGCTTGTAAGCGGGCGATTTCCGCTTCGATGTCTTCTACGTCAAATGCAATATGGTGAATGCCTTCGCCGCGTTTCTCAATAAATTTTGAGATGGGACTGTCGGGATTAGTGCCTTCTAAAAGCTCGATCTTATTTGGGCCTACCTGAAAAAAAGAAGTGCTCACGCCTTCGCTTTCTACTTTTTCTACTTTATAATGCTCCTCATCGAAAAGGGCGGCAAAAACTTCATTGGCGGCTTCCAAGTTTTTTACGGCAATGCCAATATGCTCAATCTTACGCATCTTAAAATCTGTTAAGTGAAACTTTGCATTTCTACCAATTTGTGATAAATCCCTTGCTTATCCAGCAATTCTTGGTGACTACCTTGTTCGGCGATTTCACCCTCGTTTATCACTAAAATTTCATCCGCATGCTGAATGGTACTCAAGCGATGCGCAATAACTAAAGAAGTACGGTTTTCCATTAAACGGAAAAGAGCGTCTTGTACTAGTTTTTCGGATTCCGTATCGAGCGCACTAGTGGCCTCATCTAAAATTAAAATAGGAGGATTTTTAAGGACCGCACGGGCAATACTCAAACGTTGTTTTTGTCCACCGCTGAGCTTACCACCGGCATCGCCAATATTGGTGTCATAACCTTTAGGTAAGCCTACAATAAAATCGTGGGCATTGGCAATTTTTGCGGCCGCAATTACTTCTTCACGCGTAGCTTGCGGGCGACCTAAAGCGATATTATAGGCAACGCTTTCATTAAACAATAAGGTCTCTTGGGTAACGATGCCTAATTGCGAACGCAAATCGAAAAGCTTCACCTTTTTAATGTCGATGCCATCGATTTTTAAGCTGCCACTATTGATATCGTAAAAGCGCGGAACCAAATTGGTCAGCGTAGTTTTTCCGCCACCACTCTGCCCTACTAAGGCCACGGTTTTACCTTTTTTAACGGTAAGGTTTATATCTTTTAAAATCTGCTTTTCTTGATAGGAGAAACAAACATCTTTAAACTCAATGGCGTCGCTAAACTCTTCTAATGCCTCGGCCTCGGGATGATCTTGAATAGGGTTCTCGGCATCTAATAATTCCAACACCCTTTCGCTAGAGGCATTACCCTGCTGTATCTTATAGCTAGCCTGAGATAAGCTCTTACTGGGGGGAATAATTTGGTAAAAGAAAAGTACGTAGGCGATAAAGCTTTCGGCGGTGAAGTCTCCTTGCTCCAACACTAAAGAACCGCCGTACCAAATAATAACGGCCATAACCAAAGAACCCATAAACTCGCTGATAGGCGAAGCTAAATCGTTCTTGCGCAATACCTTATTCATTAAAAAGTAGTAGTTGCTGATGGCTTTTTCAAAAAGATCCCCTTTTTGCTTTTCCGCCGTAAAGGCTTTAATCACCTTTAAACCACTTACGTCTTCTTCCGTAAGGGAAAGTATCTCGCCCACTTGTTCTTGGGCTTTTGTACTAGAGCGCTTAAGGCTTTTGCCGATGCGTGTAATTAAAAGCGACACCAGGGGCAAAAGTACCAGTACAAAAAGGGTGAGCTGCGGGCTCATCCAAATTAAAACGCCCAGCGAAGTTAAAATCATAATCGGCTCGCGGAATAACATTTCGATGGTGGCTAGCACGCCATTTTCAATCTCCTTTAAATCGGAAGTCATACGCGAAATGATATCCCCTTTTCTTTGCTCGGTGAAATAACCAATCGGCAAAGCCAATATTTTTTGATGCAAGGCGCGGCGTAAATCGCGGGTAATGCCATTACGCATGGGCGCCAAAGTATACTGCGCTAAATAGCGGAAAATGTTCTTGAAAAAGAAGGCGCCTACCACCAAAAAACAAACGTATAAAAGGGCTTCTTGCTGCCCTGTATCGGCCATGCGGGTGCCTATTTCATAGGCGAGAAATTCTTCTGCATAGGTGAAAAAATTAGCCTTGTAAACGGGAGCCTCAGCTGCCATCGGAGCATTATCAAAAATAATCTGTAAAACAGGCACCACCAAGCCAATACTAGCGAGGCTAAATACGGTTGCCATCAGGTTAGCGAAGACGCTTAAAATTATTTTTCCTTTGTAAGGGTAAGCATAGTGTGCTATGCGCCAAAATGGTTTCATTGGGGCAAAGGTAGACATAACAATAGATTATATAAATGCAATTATCGCTAAGGTCTTGTTAAAGCAAATTGGCCTCTTAAAAAATTTACCTTTGCGCCTTAAATCGACCTATCTAAGCTCTCTATAAAATGAAAAAAAGACAATGGGCCATAATCGGTGGCCTACTAATTCTTGTTGTAGCCTTTGGCCTAAAAAATAAACTCTCGCAAAGTACCGAAACCGAAAGCCCTAAAAGCATTACCCGCTTAAAGGCACTGCGTGTAGATGAAGTTAAAAACGGACCGGTATTTCTAAATATCAAAGTGGATGGACCGGTACAAGCGCAACAAAGAATCGACCTCTTTGCCGAGGTAAACGGCGTTTTAAGTTTACAAGCCACCAAGTTCGATGCAGGACGCATCTACCGCAAGGGAGAAATACTTTTAGACCTTGATAATAGTGAGGCCAGCAGCAGTTACCGCGCCTTAAAAAGTCAATATACTAATGTGCTCGGGCAAGTGATTCCCGATATTAAAATCGACTTCCCCACCCATTTTGACACTTGGTATAAACATCTGCAAAATATTAGCGCGGGAAATTGGGAAGCACCGAAAAGCACCGATGATGAAAAGTTGCGCTTATTTTTAAACGCGCGAGGAATTTACAGTGCCTATCAGAATGCCGAAAGTGCTCGTATTCGTTTGGAGAAATATCAAATTCGTGCACCTTTTGATGGCAGCCTAACGGAGGCTTTAGTAGAGCCCGGTCAATTGGTGCGAGTGGGGCAAAAACTGGGCGAATTTATGGGCCAAGGAAAATTTGAAATGCTCACTTCTCTCAGTACTACCGAGGCTCCTTTAGTTAATATCGGCGATACCGTTTATTTGTCATCTAGCGAAAGCGGCCACGAATACAAGGGCATTGTTTTCCGTAAAAATGCCAAAATTGACCCCAGTACGCAGCGTCTAAATATCTATGTTCTTTTAGAAGATGCGCGCTTGGTAGACGGTGAATATTTAAAGGGAAGTATTTCCGGACCAAGCCTGGAAAATGCCATGGCCTTGTCGCGTAAGTTGCTGCACAAAAAAGCTAGTATTTACGTAGTTAAAGATTCCGTTTTGGCGGAAACTAGCCTAGAAATCTTGCATCAAAGTCCTGAAATGGTAATTGTACGCGGTCTAAAAAATGGCGATTTGATTCCCCAAAAACCCATTGCTGGCGCCTATGTAGGCATGCCCGTGAAAATTATTAGTCAATAAGGATGAAGCGTTTCCTAGAATTTTTCATCAAATACCCCATTACCGTTAATGTGCTCCTTTTCGGATCATTAATTTTTGGGGCAGTAGCCTGGACCCAACTCAATTCCACCTTCTTTCCGCTTATCCCCGAGCGTTTTATTATTGTAAATGCGATTTACCCGGGCGCTTCTCCAGTGGAGATTGAAGAAGGAGTGGTTAACAAAATTGAAGAGAATCTTAAAGGCATTAGCGGCATTGAGCGTTTTACTTCGAGCAGCAGCGAAAACTTGGCCACCATTACCGTAGAAGTGGAGCGCAATGCCAATAGCAAAGAGGTTTTAAACGATGTAGAAAATGCTGTCAACCAAATTAGTTCCTTCCCCGGCAACATGGAACCCGTTACCGTGTTTCTGCGCGAAAATCTTACCCTCACCATCACTTTCGCCCTTACGGGAGATGGCCTCAGCCTGAGCAGTCTTAAAAATACCGCTCGCAATCTGGAAGATGAATTGCGGAAAGTAGATGGCATCAGCAAAGTGGAGCTTTTAGGCTTACCTAACGAGGAAATCGAAATCGCCCTTAATCAGGAAAAGATGCGGGCTTATAGCCTAGATTTCAGCACAATCAGCAATGCTGTAGCGAGCAGTAATTTAGACATTACGGGCGGTAAAGTTAAAACCGATGAAGAGGAATTACTGATTCGCGCCCGTTATAAAAGTTACGATCCTACTGATCTTCTGAAAGTGGTTATTAAAGCCGATCCCCAAGGGAAAATTGTGCGCTTGGGCGATGTGGCTGAAGTAAGACGACAGTTTGCCGATGAGCCAGCCGGCGTAGGTCTTAATGGTAAAACTGCGGTAAAGGTCCTTATTAATAATACCGATAGCGAAGATATTTTGAGCACCGCCAAAAACGTGAAAGCCTTTGTGGCCCAGTTTAATGAGGAGCAAAAAATTATTGAAGCCACGGTGGTTAACAACCAGGCTAACCTCTTGCAACAGCGTAAAGAACTACTGATTGAGAATGGCCTTATTGGAGTCGTTTTAGTATTAATTCTCCTTTCCCTCTTCCTTAACTTTAGAGTGGCCTTTTGGGTAGCGGCGGGCCTACCCATTTCCTTTTTTGGGATGTTTATTATTGCTACTTATTTCGGCGTTACCATTAACGTAATTTCCCTTTTCGGGATGATTGTGGTGGTGGGTATTTTAGTAGACGATGGCATTGTGGTGAGTGAGAATATTTACCACCATTTTGAAAAAGGAAAGTCTCGTATTCAAGCGGCCGTGGACGGAACTCTGGAAGTTTTACCCGCAGTAATTTCGGCGGTATTAACTACTATTATTGCTTTTTCCACCTTCTTCTATATCAATGGTAGAGCGGGCGATTTCTTTTCGGAAATGTCCTTTATCGTTATTGCCACTTTAGCGGTTTCCTTAATTGAGGCCCTCATTATTTTACCCTCGCACATTGGTCACTCTAAGGCCTTAACGCATAAGTATAAAAAGAATAGGCTGGAGCGGGCTTTAGAAAATGGTTTAAACCAAGCACGCCTTCGTTTTTATCAGCCCATTTTAGAATTTGCCTTGCGCTATAAGTTTCTCATCTTCTCCTTTTCCATCGCCCTCTTCCTCATTACTTTAGGTGCAATGGAGGGGAAAATTATTAAAGTAAGTTATTTCCCTTTTATTGATTGCGATAATTTTGCTGTTAACCTAAAAATGCCCGCGGGCACGCGCAGCGATGTTACCAATAGCTATTTAGATCGGGTGCGCCTTGCGGCAGATGCGGTTAATGATAGCCTGCGTCCTTTAATTCCAGGCGAAAAAGATGTTATTCGCTTGGTTGAGCAAAGTCTGGGACCGAGTAGTAATGAAGGTAGCCTTGATATTATCTTATTAAACTCCGAAGAACGCGTGATAGGCAGTACCATGGTAGTGAATGCCTTACGCAAAAAAACCGGCCCTATTTACGAAGCGGAAAATATCACTTTCGGTACGGTCGGGGCTTTTGGAAAACCGGTTTCTGTTTCCCTTTTGGGCAAAGATTATGAGAAGCTAAATGAGGTGAAAAATCGCCTTAAAGCGGCGATGAACGAGATTCCCGACTTGCGCGATATTATTGATACCGACATTGAAGGCGTGCGTGAAATTGACATTGAACTAAAGGAAAAGGCCTATCTCTTGGGTTTAAATCCCGCTTCGGTGATGAGTCAAATTCGCAATGGCTTTTTCGGCTTGGAGGTGCAACGTTTGCAAATTGCAAGAAGACGAAATAAAGGTTTGGACGCGCTACGATGACGCAACCCGTGCCTCCCTCTACAATTTGGAGGATATGTTTATTCGCAGTCCCCAAGGAGGGACTTACCCTTTACGCGATATTGCCGATTACGAAATTAGCCGTGGTACCCTTAGCATTAATCACCTCGATGGTGCGCGTGAAATTAAGGTGGAAGCCGATTTAGTAGACCCTAACGGTTCTGCTCCCGATATGATTGCCAAGGTGCGCGACGAACTATTACCGTCCATTTTAGCCGATTTCCCCGAAATTGAAGTGCTTTACGAAGGCCAAAACCGCGAAGCACAAAAAACCATTGAATCCGCGAAGCTTACTCTGCCTTTGGTTTTAGTATTAATTATTCTGGTAATCACTTTTACCTTCCGCAGTTTTTACCAAGCTGTGGTAATTTTCACCCTCATTCCCCTCAGTTTAGTAGGCGTAGCTTGGGGACATTATTTGCACGGTATTCCGCTCAGCATCTTCTCCTTTTTAGGGATTATCGCCCTGATTGGAGTGATTGTAAACGACTCATTAGTGCTGGTTAGCAAGATGAATAATTACCTAAAAGAAGGCCTCGACTTTGCCGATGCGGTAGCCCAAGCGGGTTTGTCACGCTTTCGCGCGATACTCTTAACTAGTGCCACTACAGTAGCGGGATTAGCGCCTTTAATTTTAGAGAAAAGTGTACAAGCGCAGTTTTTAATTCCCATGGCGATTTCTCTTGCCTATGGAATTGTAATGGCCACCTTCTTAACTCTGGTTTTATTGCCAGTTTTACTGAGCTACCTCAACCACGCCAAAGTTTATGGTTTATGGTTTTGGTCGGGCCAGAAGCCCAATCACGAAGAAGTAGAGCCTGCTGTAATTGAAATGGAAAGTGAACATGATTAAATATATCCTTCCCCTCGTTTTCATTCTAAGCATCTCGGCGCAAGCCCAAGAAAAGCTAAGCTTAAAAGATGCCGTAGCCCGCGCTTTAGAGCAGAACCTTAGCATTAAAGTAGCCGAGCAAGATTTACGTATTGCCGATAAAAACAATAATTGGGGGAATGCCGGACTCTTACCTCAGTTAAATGCCAGTGGCTCTTTTGGTCACTCGCAGGTAGATCAGCAGCAACAATTGGCCGTGGGTGGCGACGGTGCTCCTTTGGTAGAGCAAGAGTTTCAGGATGCCGTTTCTGATAATTATCAAGCGGGTATTAATGCCAGTTATGTCCTTTTTGATGGCTTAGGTCGCTTGAACAATTTAAAGCGCTTACAACTGCAAGAGGACCTTTCTGATGTACAATTGCGCTTCACCATTGAAAACACCTTACTGAGCGTTTTTAATGCCTATTATAACCTAGCGCGTCAAGAAGAATTGATGCTTATTGCCAAGGAAGCGATTAAGCTTTCGCAAGAACGCTACGAAAGAGCGGAAATTGCGGTAGAACTGGGCAGCAGCAGTCGCATTGAAGCCTTAAGTGCGCTAGTAGATTTGCGCAGAGATAGTGTGACCTATTTAAACAGTCAGCGCGATTTCCAGCAGGGAATGCGTCAGCTGAATTTCCTACTAAACTTTCCGGTAGACACTATTGTAAGAGTAGATACCTTAGTTGAGCTAAGCAACAATCTCGAGTATGTGCCCTTGCATCAATCGGCCATGCAAAATAATGCCGCTATTATACAAGCGCAGGTAAACCGCGAATTGCAAAAGCGCAACCTGAACGTAGCGTGGAGCGATCGTATGCCGGAAGTAGCCGCCAATGCGGGCTATAATTACAGTCGCCAAGAAAACGAAGGCGGATTTTTACGCTTAAGTCAAAGTACCGGTTGGCAATACGGGCTCAGTGCCCAGTGGAATTTATTCAACAGCTATCGCAGTCAAACTGCAGTTGAAGTGGCACGCATCGCTGTTTTTCAATCGGAACTAGCCACCGAGCAAGCCCGTTTACAGTTAAAAACAGACTTGGCCAATGCTTGGTTAAATTACAAGCATGCCCAAAAAATTTCGGCCATGGAAAAACGCAATTTAGCAGTGGCTTTGCTTAATTATCAGCGCACCAAAGAGGCCTATCGTTTAGGACAGGTTAATAATGTGCAATTGCGCGAAGCGCAGATTAACTATATCAACTCTAAAGCATCGCTAAACAATTTGCAATACCAAGCAAAGGTCGCAGAGATTGATTTGCAACGAGTGGCGGGGACCTTGATGAATGCGGGGTAGTAGAAACCAAGTCGGAATTGAGCTATTAATAAAGAAATCGTAAAAGCCGCTTAAAGTAGAATGATCGAACAAGAATACATTTGGATAATTGGCGCTACTGGCTTTGTAGGCAAAAAGTTAGCTAAGAAGCTAATTTCAAACAGCGAACTTGTTTGCTTCGGTAACAAGCGCCTGGATTTAGAATTAATGGAAGAAAGTAACCTTATAATGAGTCCCTTAGAGGACTTTGATTATGATTGGTTTCTTCGCTTCCCTCCTAAGGTTATATTCCATTGTGCCCGTTTAGCTGGCTCAAACCCCACTAAACGTCTAGGTGCGGCACGTAAGGGAGCAGTTGCCAATCAAAAAATGATTGACTTTATTCAGGATCTTAGTAATCCACCAACCGTTGTTTATTGCAGCGGCACTTTGATGTATGGGAATCAAAAAGAAGCGGTAAACGAAACAGGAGCCTTGAACCCTATTGCTTATGCAGAGCAGTATCAAATAGCGGAAAAACCATGGTTAGTGGCACAGAAACAAAGTGCGCTGGACGTCCGCTTTGCACGTCCCGCCTGGATTTTAGGGACGGATTCCTGGTTTTATCACTATTTTTTAAAACCGGCATTCGAAACGGGCACCGTGCCGTATTACGGAACTGGGCAACAACAAATGTCTATCCTTTCTGTGGAAGACTGTGCGGGGCAGTTATTCCATTGTTACCGTAATGGCAGTCCTAAATTTGATTATAACCTTTACAGTTTTGCACCCATTACACAAATAGAATTTGCGCAGAAAATAGGACAGCATTTGCATTTAGAAACCGAGGCTATCAGTTATGCCGAAACCGAAAAGCGCTTTGGACAAACTGAAGCCGCAGCTTTATGCTCGAATATTCCTGTTTATAGCCAGCATCAAGACTGGAAAGCCCAGTATCACAATCAATTCGACAATTTAGATGCACTTTTAATTCACGCCTTAGCGGAATTCAAAAAAGAGGCGTCAATGTACACGTAAATCATAAAGGGCGTATTCCCCGAAAGAGCCTAAAGGACCTTTAGCGATGGCCCTATCCATTTGCCACAAAATATGTAATCCCTTAGCTGGTATGCGTTTATGTAAACGATGATAATACCAAGCAGGATAGAAAATACTAAAGCCTTCTCGCTTGCAGCACTTTAAATGAAGCGATTGGGAAATACTTTTAATTTCGCTGCTCGAATAGCAACGACTAGCTAAAAATTCAGTTGGAGAATACCCCCCCCAAACTTTCTTTAAGCGACTAAATGCAGTTTTTGGTTTTAGCTTAAGGCATTCCCAAATCATCCCTCCCAAATACCACTTATTAACAAAAGTGAGCACCATTCTGCCTTGAGGATTTAAATGCGATTTTAGAATCTCTAAAGCTTTGGGTAAATCCTCTACCGTATTCAGCGCCCCGAAAAAGACATAAATAAGGTCATATTTCTGATTCGGAAAAAGGGTTCCTATGTTTTCTACACTTCCCACGGCTACGCGTGCATTGTTACTTCTTAAGCTTTCGAGTTTTGAATGCGCCAGATTTACCATTTCTCCAGAAACATCTATCCCATCTACCTGAGCTACAGGAAATAATTTTGCGAAGTGAATCAGGTCAAAACCAGGTCCAATTCCAACTTCCAAAGCACTTTGAAAAGGCTGGCGTTTTACTTCTTCTCTAAAAGCTTGTCGAATGCGTTGCAGAGCTTTATTTTTCCAATACCGTTTTTCAAAATCACTAGCGTCCTTATCGTAATAGGCACTTACTTCGTCGTAGTATTTCATGTTTGACTTGTCTTAGAACTATGCTCCAAAATGGCTCCGAAGGACCAAAATAAAAATGCTCCAGCGGGCTGATTCAGGAAGTTATTGAAATTCATGTGAAAGAAATAAGTTATTAAGCCCAAGAAAAGAGGTATTAGTATTTCTCGTTTTTCTACTTCAGGCCAAAAACCAAAATAAAACCAGCGGCCCACAATCACCAAGAAAAGCAATAAAGAAGGCCAGCCATTTTCAGACAATTGCAGTAGCAATTCCGAATGTGCCGTTCCCCCAGATCCCTCAGGTGGATAATCTGGATTCTTAACGGTTAGGCGGTTTTCTAGTTCCTTTTCTTGAAAAGGAATATAGGTAAATTGGTAGGTTCCTGGGCCAAATCCTGTATGAGGTCTTTCAACAAACATTTTTAAGGCCGATACCCATCTATTTAAGCGCTCGATATTGCTTACATCTGTTTGTACATTCGTAACCGACATAGAATTTTCTACCAAAGTGGCATTCGGATCGTGACTGTGGTATTGGTTGTAAGTGAATACTTCCTCAATTTTTTGCAAGCCACCGAAACCCAAGCCGCCAGAGATTAATAGTAGAGGGATAATCCACCTAGCTTTCGGCCCCAACTGCAACAAAAGCACAAAAGCAGCCATAACAACTAAACTCCATAGCGCTGCTCTAGAACTGGTAAATAGGGTAGCAAGACTAAAAAATATAGCTGCTAATAAATACCAAGGAGCTACTTTAATTTTTCCCCAAGTAAAAGCCGCCAAAAACGCTAGGCAGGCTCCTAAGTAGGTATGGGAATAAAAGAAGGGCTTGTAAAGACCCGAAACCGTGATAGGATTGTAATCATAAGACGCATAATTTATAAACCCATAAATAAGCACCACCACTAGTCCGAGTCCAAAGGCTATGATTAAATTGCTATACTTCCCTCCATTATCTCGCCAATCAAGCGGGCCGTAATAAAAAACCAGCACGTATAAGCTATTAAGGATAAGATACTTTACTGAGACCGCCAGCATTTCACTGTAAAATAAAGCCGGAAGAAAACTAAAAATCCAAAGAGCTGGCCAAGGGTACTTTTTTAATAGCGCAAAAGACTGTCGATAATAACGCAACAGCACTACAGGAGCAATAACTATTATCAAATATTCTATGGGAACCACAATTTTCGCCGACTGAAAAATGACAAGGCCAAAAGAAAGAGGACTTAGTGCGGCAAGAACAATAAAAAATGGACCAAAGCCATTTTTACGATCCACTATCACACTAAGTAAAAGGGCGCTAATTAACAGAAAAGCGATAAGGGTAAAGCGCTCAAAAAAAACTGCCACTCCAAATAGACCGAGCGCTACCAGCCCTAAAAACTTATAGAAGCCTTGATCCATTAAAACCTTGCTTGGGAAGTATTGTATAAACGTAAAAGCCCAGGGCAGAAAGAGCCGCACCCAAAATGCCAATAAGAAAGGCTGGTAATCCGGCAGGGCTATCATTAGGGCGGGCCAAATAAATAATGTAGGATTTGGGCGCAGGAGCTTTGAGGTGAGCTTCAAGTCGCTCCTTTCTTACTTTTAAATCACTCATTGCCCCTACTTCGGTGCCGTAAAGGCGTTCATACTTAAAAACCTCCGATGCTAAACGCAAGGAGTCTTCAACCGCTTCGAAACGAAGAGAGTCTAAGTGCCCTTGCAAATTGAGCATTTCTATCGAAGTTTGATTGAGGTTTGACTTAACGAAATCAAGCGATTGCTGGACATTCTGCACCAGCATGGCCTGTTTTAAAGAATCGGTAATAGCTATTACTCCATTAGCAATATCCGCGGAAATCTTTGGATTACCCTTCGCCTCTACCTCTACTAATACAGCTCCGTTTCGGGTTTTCGACACCTCATAATCAAAATCCGCCGTTGGATAGAGTGCTACTAATTCATCCTTTACTCTTTCGGAGCGCATTAATTCAATATGCGCGTCCACCTCAGCAGGTGAACCAAAGCCCATTCCATTTTGGCTAATTTGCTGCTCTAATAAGGTTAAAGGCACAAATATAGAAGCCTCTGCTTCGTATGTCACTGGCCGTAGGTAGGCGAGTATAAAAAATAACATACCTATGATCAGACTAAAAACAACTGCCTTTTTGTTCATTTTAATTTCGAATTGAGTAGTAATGACGTAAAACTCGCCCTTGAAAATTATTTGGGAAATAAGCTGAAGACTGAGAACTTATTTCATAATGCGAATCTGCCTTCTCCTGTTTTTGTAGAACATGATTTTCAAATCTTTTACGACACCATTCTTCAAATCGAGGCCCGATAAAGTAACTTAAAAGTCTCTCATAAAAGTTCATTTTTTGGTTGACCTTAAGAAGCTTGGGCATTCTCACGTTCGGGAAATAATCAAATACCCACTTATTTGCCATCAACAATTTACGCCAATAGCTTGGACGACCAATGGGAATTAAGGATACAATTTCTGTTGCGATATAGATATTCCTTCGATCAAAACTCAAATGGCCTTCATCTCTTAATAAGTTTATGCAGAAGAACTTATGCGAGTTAAAAAGAAAGATTTTTTTAAATAGTATTAGAAAAAACTTAGCGGTCCAAACCCGATTAGGAGCTACTACTAGAAAGAAATCGATGTCGTCATCTTCACCTCTTAAACCTTGCTTAGACAAGGAGCCCGATATAAAAACAGATCTCACAAATGGGAACAGAGAAATTAGCCGTCCCATATAATGTGCTATTACTAACCATCTGCGGTTACGTTTCTTATTCTTAAGGCGAAAAATAATTGAATCAGAATTTTTGGCATAGAATCCCTGCTTCTCATGAATAACTTGATCCTCTACCAGCTCGGTTAAAACCTTTCTTAAAACTGAAACGCGAACCCTTATGCCAAGGTAACGATGAATTTCCCGCAGCGCTAGCGCATGCTGGAAATAATCGAAGTACCAAATGGTATTCATAATTTCATTTTTGAGGATATCCTCTTCTATCCTAATTGTGTTTCCACGATACATCGTCATTGCCCAGTCACTTTTTCCACCTTGTTAGGCTATTAGCCGTTTCTACTCTTTTATCAATTTCATGCTTTTTTTGTCTTTATCCGAAATAAGCTCTAAGACATAAATTCCATTGCGTAAGCCATGGATATCAATATTGAAATTATGCTGGTTGAATGTTGTTTCATTTTGAATAAGCTTGCCTTCAATGGATGATATTCTATACGCCTTTATGTTCTGCTCACTTTCTACACGTATAAAATGGCTTGCTGGGTTTGGGAAAATGCTAATGTTTACTAGATCACCTAAATTCTGCATACTTAAAATAGTGTTGTTTTCGAACACCGTTGCTCGACCAGCAGCATTTAAGTTGCCAACCAAATTTGAAAAGTCACCTATAATTACTTGACTTCCCGAATTATTCATACTCACTGCTGTTCCAAATTGAATTCCTCCGGTTACACTAATGCTATCCAATTCTACCCAGTCCGTTCCTTGAAACTGATGAATTTTTGCATAATTACCTAAAACAGTTCCAGAAACAATAATATCTCCAGAACTATTTATGTCATTAACATCTCCAAAAAAGTCACCGCCCTGTGCACCAATTAGGTTGCTGCCTTTTTGTATCCAGCTAGTTCCATTCCAATCAAAAATCTTAACATAACCGCGTGACATATTAAAAACATCATCTCGAGCGCCAACTACTAAGGTATTGCCGTCACCATTTAAAGCCACCCCTGCACCAAAAAAATCATCTTCACCATCTCCAATTAAATCTGACCCTTTCTGCACCCAATTGCTTCCATTCCACTCAAAAACCATCGCTCTACCAATATCGCTTAGTGGACTATCGTGATTAACTGCACTTGCAGCTAAAGTAGTTCCATTAGAGTCTAGATTAATCCACCTGCCAAAGCCATCACCAGGCATACCGGTACTAATATCACTACCCAACTGGTTCCAACTGGTTCCATTCCATTGGAATACACGAATATAACTAGCCCTAACAAAAGGCTCTGCTGCCACCGCAACAATACTTCCATCTGAACTCAAACTTACAGCAGTTCCATAGGAATCATCAGTGCTACTGCCAATTAAATCCAACCCACGTTGTATCCAATTAGAACCATTATACTCATAAACCGCAGCGAATCCGTTGGTGGTAGGGCTTGTTGTAAAGCCGGGTGCTCCTATGGCAACCACATTACCATTATCACTAAGTTTTATATCATCTCCAAAATTATCTCCACGATTATTACCGCTTATAGAATTGCCTTTGAGTGCCCAAGTTGCACCTTGCAACTCATAGACCTGGACTTGCCCCGTATTATCTCCGTTGGAATTTGCTTTATTTGGTAATCCTACGGAAATATTTTGCCCCGTACCATCTATACTTACAGATTTTCCCAATCTACCAGATGATTGTGTACCCTCAATATGGTTCCCAAGCTGTGTCCATTGTCCAAAACATAAAGTTGGAACTAATGCTAAAAGTGTAATTAATGTTTTCATTTTATCTGTTTTGTGAAAGTGGCTATTACTATAATATATAAGCCGAAACAAATTTGCATTGTCGCATTAGATTGAGCCTCACGCCTAGACGTGAAAAGTAGTTTTTTGGGGCTATAATTGATTTTAAAAGGCCTTTTCGTTGAAATTATTTGCTCGAGGACCAATTCGATCAGGCTTCTTAAAGACTGCTGTTAATAGCAGATCGCATTACTTTATCTTAATTAGGTGACCATTAGAGCCTATAATGGAAGGTAATTTGAGTATTTAGATATACCGATCCCGTGCCTTAACCAACCGAAATTTTCATAACCTCCATAATTAAGGAGGTCTTTTTGTAGCGCGACTCTTTGATATCAAAAATTTGATACATCCTGCGCAGTGAAGAGCCTAAGCCGTCAATGGATAAGTATACCGCCTCCGCCAATTGTTGATTGGATAATACTGGGTCGTCTAAGAGTAAATTTAGCACCTTCCAATCCGTTTCATTCAACTTTCGCTCAATTTTGGCTTCTATCTTATCCCGCTTTAACTGAAAGGATGCTGCAGAAACCGCTAAGGAAGACTCACGCCTTTTTATCTTTTCAATTTCTTTCAATAAGGACTCTTGTTCTTGCTTGAGAACTCCAATTCTATAGCGAGCAAAAAAGCTAAGCACAGCGATGAAAAACACGCTTAAAAAGAGAATGAGGTAGGTTTGTTTTAGTTGTTTCAGCTTTAGGCTTGCTTTTTCATTTTGACTCTTCAGCTCACTTTTATGTAATTTCTTATTGAAGTCGCTATAAATGGCAGTTCGTATTACTGCAGCATTATTACCCTCTTCCAGCTCCTTATTGTGAAACTGAAGATAAAGTTCATGCATTTCAAGCGCTTTCGCAGATTTGCCTAAAGCCTTATAAGATTGGTATAAAACCTTATACAATTGTGTTAAACTCGCATTGCTTTGAGAAGCGATAACAGAATCTTTGAGCTCAAGGCTAATTATTAAAGCTTTATTTGGATCACGATCTGCAATTAGTTCTGCATAAAACAGCTGACAATCAAGTAAGTTAACTTTTTCATATTCTATATTGAGATCAATTGCTTGCTTTATTTGGTAAAGGGCCGAATCAGTACGGTTTAGCTTCTTATATAATTTCGCTAAATAAAAATGCGTATTGGCTTTTGATGCGGCACTATGCTTCTCATTAAAAATGTGGAGTGCTTTGTATAGGTAAATTCTAGACTTTTCTAAATCAGACTTATCTAAAAACAAGGCCCCAGTATTTAACCAAATATTACCACTGTATTCTTCTAATATCCCCGCTTGAGCGTATTTCGAAAAGGCTTTGGTATAACAGTTTAAAGCCGAGTCAAGCATACCAACATCGTAATAAATTAAGCCCAAATTGTTCAGTAAGTCGGCTTGGTAAGCTACTTCTTCTGGCTTTTTCTCAATAAAAGTAAATCCCTGAAGATAGTAGTCAATAGCCTTTTGATAATCTTTTTGAGCCCGATAGATGTTCCCAATATTGGTATTTAAAACCGCAGCCTGAAGACTATCACCAAGTTTCAATTGAATTTGCAGAGCCTCTTCTAACATTACCAAAGAAGAGTCTGTACTACCCAAGAGGTAATAGATATAGGCACATTCGTTTAAGGCCTTGGAAATCTCTTCCTCAGAATTTTGCCTTTGCGCTAATGTTAAGTGCAGGCTTGCCAATTCTAAAGAGGACTCTGGCTTATTGTAAGTTAATAAAGGATAAGCCGCATTAATAGCCTCGATTTTAGCCTGGTCCGTCTGCCTTGAATCTAACCAAATGAGCCGCAAACTATCTAGTTTTGATTGCGCTATAATGGTCTTCGGCAAGCTTACTAAAGTGAGTAAAAATAAAAATAGGCTAAGACTAGGGCTGAAAATTGACTTTTTTAAAAACATAATTGTACTAAGGTAGCAAGGCTTTCTAACAAAGTAGACGTTTTCTTTGGGTAAATGGTTTATTTAAATTCTAAGCTGATTTCGATGTGAAATGAGGCCTACTTTCTTCAATTTTTAAGGTAATAATAAATCCAATCCCTCATCTACCAAAGTGAAATAACACAAAGCAAAGAACAAGCACCATGTATTTTTTTGGACCTAAAAAAACCCGCTTCTTTCGAAACGGGTTTTCTCCTAGTGTTAATTGCGCTAATTAATCGCAGCCTAAATTTGCTACAACATCATAGGTAATCCTTGAACCTCCTCCTACAAAAATTCGCTTTTGGATGTAGAGTGTTACCTTGGTAATACTCTTGCCCGCGGGAACGTTAAAAAAGTCGCGGGGAACAAAATACTTTTTAAAGATACCATCACCATAATAGTCCATTTGCAATTGCGGGAAGTTTCCTACCTGAAATGCGTTGGGAGCTATATTAACGGTGGTACTATCACTTAAAGTGGCCTGGGCAAAAAACCAAGCGCCGTCGGCGGGTAAATTTTGCATGCCTGCTTCTGATTCTTCTTTATTATCGTAGTATAACATAACCAAATCCGTGTCTACAAATCTTCCTGGGAATAAGAAAGCAGGGTCTCTTTTAGTTACAGGAGGATCAATAGGAATGGTTACATCTGTAGACTTACGATCGGGATCGCCGTAACCGCCGCCGTCTTTTGGTTTAACCAAAAAGCTAAGGTCGTTGGCAAAAACTGTCTGTGCATCTACCTCATAAAACTCCGTGGGAGTTAAGGTAAAAGTATAGATGTTTTCGGCTTCCTTGGTCATTTTCAAGGCTTCATTACTCTCTTTCCAGGGAGCGGTACCAACACCATTTACTAGTGGATGCGGATCTTGATGCTCTGCGGGAGACCAGGTCCAAATGTATAAATCTAGCCCTGCTGCTGCGTCGGCCTGTAAATTCTGTACATGCTCTAAAGAAGCATCGAATTTAGAAATGTCTACAATAATTTTCAGCTCTGTAGTAGGGTCTTGATACTCGGGTGGATCAGTAGTTACCTGAGCATTTAAGTTAATAGAAGCCCCTAATCCTAATGCCAATAAGGCGATATTATTTATTATTCTCTTCATGGCTTATTTTCTATTAAAAGTGTAGATATAACGCGCGTAAACCTGATCGCAAGAGCTCTTCATTTCTTGGAAAAGCATTAACTGATCAATTTTACGAACCATACTGCCCAATTCTACCGCCGTAGTATCGCTGTTGGTAGAAATCAGGTACATGCTTGATGGAAACTCTGGGTCGTTAAAAGCGTAAAGCCCATTTAAGCTAGTAAAAGGCAATCCATCTAAGCTACTGGCATTAATAGCATAAGTAGAAGAACCGGCATCAAATGCGATTTCTACCGAATTGCCATTAAGGAAGTAGTCACTTACCTCCATGGTTTCCCACTGAGGAAAGGAACGGTCTTCAATTTCTACCTTTCCTAAGGTCCAACTGCCTTCTAAGCCGGTAATTACAGAATAGGATTCTCCAATTTCTTTGTAAGGCTCAGGCTGACATGCTATCACTAAAGAGATGAGCACACCTAAAACTAAATACTTCTTCATTTTCTTAATCTTTAAAATTAGCAACCACCAGTTGGGTTAAGGTCGAAAGCTGAGGTTTGTTCTGAAATTGGGAACTGAATAATCATTCCATTACAATCCCAAGGATTATTGCGTATTTCAATGGCTTCACCACCAATCGCTCCTCTTCTTTTCAGTTGTTGGATGCGATCACCTTCGCCGAACATTTCAATGCGACGCTCATAGCGGGCCGCATTTCTCACTTCCGACACACTTGCGCCCGCAGCCAAATCATTAGCATTTGAGCCATAAGCTCTTAGGCGTACATCATTAATATCCTGTATAGCAACACTTAAATCACCGCCGCTTAAAGCAAGTGCTTCCGCGCGTAATAATTTAAGATCGGTAAGGTGTAGAACGGGAATATCGAAAAACTCTTGGTTAAATTTCTTCACCAATACCACAGCTTCAGCATCCTCGCCAATCACTTCAAAGAAGTTTTTAATTCTTCGGTCGGAAGTATCGGCCGCATAAATATCGTAAAAATCTTTGTTTGCTTTAAATAAAGGATCCGCACCATCTAAATCTGAACGATAATTATCCGTAAAACCAGTAGAACGGAAATCGCGTAGGGTACTATTTGAGGTAGTGGTGAAAATTGCTTCAGAAACATTTACCGTATCTAGCTCAAAGCGGTCTAATGAATTACCTAAACTATAACGACCGGTATTAATTACGGCATCAGCATGTTGCACAGCCTTGGCATAATCTCCTTGCTGAAAATAGATTTTAGCGAGGTAAGCGTTAGCCGCATCCTGGGAAGCGTAGTAATCGGAGTTTTGCACTAAATTCGGCAAAGCAGCTTCAAAATCGGCAATAATATTAGCATAGTTCGAAGCCACACTTTCGCGTGCTACAATCGACTCTTCGGTAGAGGTTTTGTAAATCAAACCATCGTGGCTGTTATCGGCCGTATATCCGTAAGGCTGGCAGAAGAGTTTTACTAATTCCCAGTGAGAAAGGGCCCTTAAGAAATAAGCTTGCGCTGCAATTTCGGCCTTTTCGGTCGCTGAGAAATCAAAATCTTCGATAACTTCTAAAACGCGGTTTGCTCTAAAAACGGTGATATAAGGATCTTGGTAAATACCGCCAATCGTTCCATTAAAGAACAAGGTATTGTGGTTATACACTTCCGATAAATCCTCATTAATGGTAGGGTCGGCAAGATTATCAGCTAAAAGCTCATTAAGATATTGCACACGACCATTGTAAACATTGGCGGTAACATCGTAGCAGCTTTGCAATAAATCTAAAACATCTTGCTTAGACTGTAGAGCCTCTTCCTCAGTAAGGTCGGCACCTTGTAAGTCTGTTTCAAGCATTTTTTCGCAAGCGGTACCTAGTATTAAGCCGCCTGATATAATTATATAGGTGAAAAACTTTTTCATGATACTTAGCTTAGAAATTAACATTTAAACGAACAGAATAGGTACGCTCTTGCGGAGGCGTTAAGTAAGTGATATTCACACTCATGTTACGATCTGTTGCATTCTCAAAATCACGTGCAATTTCTGGGTCTAAACCAGGGAAAGTAGTGAAAGTTAAAAGGTTGGTACCGATAAAAGAAATTTGAGCGCCTTTAAGGCCCATCGCTTTCGCTTGATCATTATTTAAACGGTAGCTAAGAGTTAGGTTTCTTAAACGTAAGAAGCTACCATCGTGTAACCACTGATCGGTATTAATCCACGGAGTATTAGAGCCTAAATTGGCCTCATCTAGCGTTAAGCGCGCATACTCGGCTTCATCACCGGGTTGTCTCCAACGGTCAAAGGTACCGAGCGTTCTGTTCCAATCATCTACACGTCCTAACTGACGTTTCGAAGAACTATCGTAGATATCACTACCAATGGTAAACACAAATAATACGCTTAAATCCCATTGCTTGTAGCCAAAGGTATTGGTAATACCACCCACAGCATCGGGTAATACGCTACCTACGGCAACGCGATCAGCTGGATCCCAGTTGAAGGTAGGATTGCCATCAATGTCTAAGTAAACGGGACGACCAGTAGTAGGATCTACATGGGAGAAACGTACTAAGAAGTTTGTTCCTACTGGCTCACCCACTACCGTTCTAGTATCGTTAGTACCGCCACCAACAGCATCGGCCGAATAACCACCTAAACTTTCAATTTCGTTGTGGTTATAAGCAATATTGAAATCGGTAGTCCAACGGAAGTCACCCACTAGGTTACGACTCTTAATTTGAAATTCAACCCCTTCGTTTAATAAGGCCCCTACGTTATCGTAGAAGTTTCCAAAACCAGAAACACGTGGCAAGGTTACGTTCAATAATACGTCGGTGGTGTTTTTGCGATAGTAAGCGATTTCACCCGTAATACGATCTTCTAATAAACCGTACTCTAAACCGAAGTCAAAAACTCTGGTAGTCTCCCAACGTAAATCGGGGTTAGGGTTGTTAAGTGGATAAAGGATATCACGACCATCATAAGCCTGCGCATCTCTGCGGTAACGAGCAGCAAACTCTATATTCGTCAAGTTTGCGTTTCCAATCCAGCCGATACTTCCTTTTAATTTCAAGTAATTGATAACGCGATTGTTTTTCATCCAATCTTCGTCACTAATAATCCATCCTAAAGAAACCGAAGGGAAATAACCAAAACGGTTATCAGGACCAAAACGCGAGCTACCATCAGAACGCAATACGGCTTGCGCAAGATACTTTCCTTTGTAAGCATAGTTTACCCTTCCGAAGAAAGACATAAAACGAGAGATGAAAGAAGTTTGCACGGAGTCAAATTCATAATCATTACGTAATTCAGCATGATTGTAAAAAGGACCAGGAGCATCTTGAACGAAGTTACGTGTACCGGTAATATTTCCCAAGGAATCGCGCACGGTCATCGAGTAAGTACGCGTAAAGTTTTCTTGATACTCCGTACCTAGCATGAAATTGAACTTACTGTTATCATTCACCTGCCAATCGTAGCTACCGGTTAAGAAACCGTTGTAGTTATAGGAACGCTGTGGAAAGCGATCGGCGATACCTCTACCGGCGGTAGAATTATCAACATTGGTGGTATTGGGACCCGCAGGATTATAAATATCTTCCATAGACTGGAAATAGTCTAAAGAGGCACTACCTAAAATGTTAAAGTTTTTGAAAGGTGAATAAGAGATTTTCGCATTATTAATAGAGCGAAGATCTGTCATACGCCATTCCTTTAATTCGCGCTGTGCCACTGGGTTGTTGCCCACACCTGCTTGCAACCACCAATCGCCAGGACGGTTAAGGGTATCGCCATTTCTAATATTGTAACGATCCCATTTAATTGGGTAAATAGGTAAAGCGGTACTCATGGCAGAACCTAAACCACCCGTCCAAGCATTATCCACACGATTATAAGTACTGCGGGTTAAACCGGTACTCATGCTTAAACTTAACTTATCTGAAATGCGATAATCGCCATTAAAGCGACCACTCAGGCGATTGTATTGATCACCTTCTATATAACTGCGGTTTTCATCGTAGGACAAACCAGCATAGTAATTAAACTTATCCGTTCCCTTAGAAACACTAAAATCATAAAATGCTTTGTAGCCTGTACGCACCACCTCATCTACCCAGTCGGTATTGGTATTTTGTGCGTCTTCCCATGAAACAGAGCGTGGTAGCGTAGGCGTGCCCGTGTTACCATCGTTAATCCAAGCCTCACGGTATAATTGTAAGTACTGATCTGAGTTTAACATTTGCGGCATCCTGGTAGGCGTGGAAACCCCTTGGGTGGTGGAGAAGTTAAACTTCAGTCCTCCTTTCGATCCACGCTTGGTAGTAATTAAAATTACTCCGTTTGCACCTCTCGAGCCGTAAATGGCCGTAGCAGCAGCATCTTTCAAAATCTCTACCGATGCGATATCGTCTGGGTTTAAAAATGCCAATGGGTTTTGGTTCATCCCTCCACTGTTACCGCGCGAGAAGAAATCTTGGTTTAGTTGAGCACCATCTACAATATAAAGAGGGTCACCACCGGCACCAATACTCGTAATACCACGTACGCGCACCACCGAAGCAGAACCAGCTAAACCACTACCGGTTACAATTTGCACCCCTGCTGCCTTACCTTGAATCGCCGTTTCAAAACTAGGCGTAGGCATGTCGTTAAGTTTTTTGGCATCTAATTTTACTACGTTTCCGGTCATATCCCTTCTACGCTGCACACCGTAACCAACTACTACAATTTCCTCTAGCTGACTAGCGCTTTCTGATAATGTAGCATTCACAGTTTTCTTTTCGCCTGCTTTCAAATCAAGCCCAATTCTTTTATTGTCGAACCCGATAAAGGAGAATTCTAAAACAATTGAACCGGGTTTAACCCCCGTAATGGTGTATTTTCCATCGAAATCGGCTGAAGTTCCAACCCCTTGCTGTCCTACTACAACCACCGAGGCACCTGGTAAAGGCAAGCCTCCTTTGTCGTAAATAGTTCCTTCAATAACCTGAGCCTCTAAACCCCAAAAGGAGAGTGAGAATATCAGCATTAAAAAAGACTGTAAAGTTCTTTTCATAGAAATAAAAATAATTGATTAGGTCCACCAAAAGTAAACAAAATGGATAGTAGTGTAAAAAGTACACTAAAAAAAAAGAGGCTTTTCTAGTACCTCCTACCATAAGTATAGCTAGAAAGCGACTTTGAAGGGCAACTTAGAATGAGAATAATTAAGGATCAGTGCCTGAAATGGGTACTTTTAGGTAAAGTTAGTGCGCTAATTAAAAGTTATTTTTAGGTTAAAGTTGCTTGTAAGGCTCTCTCTTTCCCTGCTCTTTTCCCTTCGTTATATGATAGGCTAAATAGACTATGTTCAAAAAGACTTTTTAAGAGTGGTAAATATCGCTAAAGCTTTCCTTGAAATCCGAACCACAAAGTGAAAGAAAAACTGCGCGTGCCGATAAGGATACATTACCTAGTCATTTCTGATTGGAAAATACGGCTGCATCCGTTCCCAAATAATAATTGATGATTTCCAGATAAGCATCCGTTCCAATAACACTATGCATGAAAATAACCAAACCCTTAGCTGAATTCGGCAAGAGAACAGCAATGCAATGCCAACGTTTTAAATAAAGCTAGTGCGGCTTTCCGTGAATTCCTAAAGAACCGAGATCGTCATCGTCAACCGCGACTGTGTCTGCCGAAGATGAAATGCCCGCATTAGCTTTAGGTGTTGTTGTAGCCAGTTTTTTATTCTTTTATATCATCATCGCAAATTACACTACCAGTCGACCTTAGTTTAGAACGTCTTCTTTTTTGAATCACCCATTTAGAATTGACCATCAGGATTTCTGATGACGACCAAGACATGTTGCAGTCACCAGGATATTTCACATAGTCCTCGAATGACTTGTCTCCTTTAAATTCTACAAAATATTCATAACAGGGATATTCAACTCTTGCCATTGAGTCGGCCGTTGTCCAGGCTTCTAATCTCTACTGATGATTGTATTCGTCTATTGTCGTTTTAAGGCTATCGTACTCAAAACATGCAACGGTGTCCAAATTTTGGCTCAATTTAAAAGTCGAGATTTCCTTAAAGGTGAAAACACCATTGTTTTGTGCAACGGTAAAAGACAGAGATAACGAGCATATTAGTATCAGAAATTCTCTCATTTTCAAATTGGCTACCGGTCTAGTATAAGAATAGTAGCGGACTTTTACACACTAATTTTTCGTTTTAACACAGACCTTTTATATATTTACTTACTTTCGTTTTAGAAATTAAATCGCTATTATTTTTATACCATGTTGGCATATAGTTTTTTTAATAACTAGCATCAAACTCATGTTCAATAGCTTTTAAACAGCTTTTTTGGTTTGTTTTTTAATGATTATAACCATTCTAAAGGTTCTTATATTGTTTTATCTTCATAAAGAAATTGCCTGTCATGAAGTTGTTCAAAAATATCTTTAATATTATGAGATCCGCTTAAAAAAATGCATCAATTTTACCATATAAACTAACGGTAAACCATTCTTTTTAATAATGTTCGGTTTTCCAAAGTTTTGTGCTTTTCCAATGGAAGATCCAATAACCATTGGGTTCATAAGTTTTAAGTGTAAATTCTTTTTCTGGTTTTAGGTGTTGTAACTCTGTAAGAACAGCTTCCATCTTATTTGTAAGGGTTGAAATGAATTTAGTCTTACAAACACCTGTCGATGTTTCAGATTTCTGATCTCTAAACTGCTTACCATTTAGCAGTTGCGTAGCTTTGTTTTTAACATCTTTATTAGCTCCAACTTATGCTAATTTTTCCACAACAATATATGAAACAACTTTATGATCTAATAGTAACTCCTGAAGATTTATATGGTTAGATGCTATTATTTATGTTGCCACCTCATCTGTTAAGCCATTAACTAATAAGTCTTGTCTTACAGCTTCATTAGGTTCATCTACAATACCAAGTTTTAATAAAACTCGTCTATATTAATAAGGTTTTAAGTAAAAATTTAATTCATTAAGTTTGTCTACTAATTCTAAACGTTTGTTGGTAGAAAACTCTAATTCTGGAGTTCCCCACAAGCCTTTTTATCCATTTCGTTAGTCTTAATATTAAATTTTGCTTGCAAACAAATCACTTGTAATTTATAAGCTCCACTAATATCATTATTGGGCTTCCAAGTGACATCAATTGCTTTCAAATTTTTGGAGAATTTAACAATAATAAACTGCCATAATACTCATGAGTTGTTTTTATTGATGAGTCTTTTTCGGTAATAAAATTCCATTTTACATTCCAGCCAGAAGGTATTTTTAAAGGTTGAAGGTTCAATAAATTACTTAAAATAGATTAGAATTAGTCTTCAAACCAAATGTCTTGTTTATAATAAGGATATGGTAAATCGTCTGAGGTGTCGTATTTAAATTCTGATGCTTCTTTGCGTGTTAACCAATCTATCCAGCCCCATTTTCCGTTATTTTAACTGCAAGCTTTGGCACACCATCTGCAATAAAATTTTTATAATCTTCGTAAATGCAAGTTACTGACTGTTTTGCTTTACCGTTATAACTCCAATATGATAAGTACATACCTACTTTACCTTTGTTGTAAACTGCCGTGTATTTTTTGTTGTATCCAAAAGAACGAATACTATCATATTTTGTAGGTATCAGTGTTGTTAAATCATTTTCGCGTAAAGATTGATACATACCCCATTTTTTAGTGGCTTTATTCCTTGCTTTAAAAACACCATCTCCATTACCTTCATCAAAAATAAGTATATCTACTTTTTATTTATTCTTTGAGGCAACAAACATATCTTTTGCCCAACCTTCTATTCAAACTAAAGGTACATCTTCTGGATTTTCCAACGAAGGATCAACTAAGTTATGTTTTCAAACCAATCAACCAATCCCCACTTTTCATTTTCTTTTACAAGTGTATAGACTTTACCTTCAACTTCCTTAACTAGAATAGCATCGTATGTACAGTATGCTTTATTTGCAGTATCATACAATTCAGACGGATTCATAAGGATACCATACTTTTTATTATTTTTAACAATGATGACAGGTTCCTTGTTATGAAACCAGCTTTTAGAATCAAATTTGGGTGAGACAATCTCATCAAAATTAATTTCCACCTTGTCTAAAAAAAGTTCTTCAACATCCTCATCGGAATTTTCATAAGCTTCAATCTTATAAATCCCCTATTTTTTAGTGGAATTCATTTTTACTTTAGCTAAATTAGGCATACCAGCTATCCATTCAATATCTTCAGCTTTCATGGGCTTTAGAATTTGTTTGTCTGGGGCGTTTTGTTGTGCGTTTAGGATGTAAGAAAACACTAGTGATAACAGTAAATAGCTAAAATTTTTCATGTTAAATGGATCTTTTAACTCGTAACTACTTTTAAACATTTTTTTAATTAAAGTTTATTTAATTTTTTAGTTTTTTAATATAATTCCAACTTTTATGTAATTTCCATCTTCCTAAATATTTACCTGTTTCATCAAACTTATGTGCAATTTTATAATCTTCAACTGTTCGGCACCAATAGTGCGTTACTTCTATGCTTCCAAACGCTAATGATTCTTGAATTTGATTTTCTTTAATTGCAGCATACTTAATTGGGACAATTTCTTTTCCGAATCGATTAACAATTCCATGTAAACCATTATTCATTACATATAAATTAGGTGAAGAATCTGAGTTTGATCCAAAAGCTACAAACTTATCATATTTCGGATAAACTACATTAGTATCTTGACCGGATAAAGAAGGTTGGTTTATAAAACCCCATTTTTGAATTTTATCATCAAATAATAAGAGGTAATTATGATCTTTATAATCCTGAATATATAACCTGTTAGGATAATCTTTTTTATCATTCAAATTATATAGAACTGATCTCCTAGTTGGAATAATAAGACTGTCAGCTTTAATTTTTTCTTTAATAATTTCAAAGTAACCGCTTCCTAAATAGTTAATAGGATGTATGTTAGCAGTTAAAACATTTCCGGATTCATCAATTAACCCATATACATTATTTTGATTTTTAACTATATAATATGATTTGTATTTAAAATAGACTTTTTTATATGACTTTGAGTTTTTTAAAATTTCATCTGTTTTTTTCTTGTTATCTGCGTTGCGCTTTTTTTTATCAGCAATTTTTTTTAAGTAATCTCTTTCTACATCTAGATTTTCTGAAACATACGATTCAAAAGACTGCATTGGGAATTTTGTGTTATCTAATTTAAAATCCAATAGTGGGTCGGTATCATAATTTTCAACAATTAAATTCCAATACTTATTTAATATAGATACATCTTTAAATTTTATAAATTTCACATAAAAATAATAAAATTCATCCGTCCTTTTTTTTGCTCTAATTTCGCTTATATATAAATTATACAAATATGGATGATTATTAATTAGGCTAATTGGAATTACAGCTATAGAGGTGTGGTAAACATTATAAATTGGTGGATTATTTGTTTTAAATCCATATGAGTTTTCTTTTCTTGTATAGTCACTAATTGTAGGAGAACCTTTTTTTCTTGATAGTTGAACCATTTTCAAGTATATATTCCCAGTATCAATACCCTTTAGGTTTTCTAGGGATACATCACTAATATTTTCCTCTAAATCACTTAATGAACTTTGAAGATTAAAAAATAGACTAGTTTCCTCCATCCTCCTATTTTTTTCAGCAGTAACTTTATCAAGTTCAGAAATTTTCTCTTCTATTGCTGGATATTCTTTCTGACTTTCTTTATACCTTTGATAAGATTCATTCTTAAAGTCACTAATTGCTTTTTCAAACTTATCATAACTAGCATTAACACGATTAATATCTTGTTGTGCTTTTTGGTAACCTGTAAGAGGATATCCTCCTATTTTTATAGAATTAGGTGACGTTTTATAATAGTTTTCTGACTTTAAATCTTCTCTTTCTCTAGCTTTTCTATCTCTTTCTTGGGCAATCTCAGTTTCTTTTAATTTTTCTTGGGCTTTTTCTTTTTGTTCAGCTAGGTAATTATCATTTTTCTCCTTTCGTTTTAAAATATCGTAAGAAGAAGCAATTTTAGCTAACTGTTCGAAATAAGTGTTTTTTAATTTTCCAGAAAATTCTAAATAAAAATCATCAAAACTCACTTTACCACCATTATGGTAGTTTTTTATAGATTTAATGTTTTCATTATTTAATTCAACATTATCTAAATGTCCTTTTCTAATACCTAACATACTGAATTTTTGATCAGCAACAGAATAATGATTTGTAGCACTTTTAAAATTTAGGTAGCCATCTATTAAATCCGATTGTATGTTATTAATTTCGATTGGGAAACCTTCATCCATTTTGTAATAAAATTCTTCTTTATATTTGAAAGATGTAATTTTATACTCTCCAATACCAAATTTCACAGCTATTTCTCCAAGTCCGCTATTATATATTTTAGCTTCTAAAGTTGCTTCATAATTATATTCTCCTCCGTTTGCAGTCCCAGAACCTGTTATTTTTTCATAGTACGTTTTAGACTCTTGTGCTATGCTATGTGTTACAAATAAAAAAATAAATGTGATTGCAAAAATTACTTTTTTCATGGTTGTTATTTTGTGTTTCCTGTTGCATTCAAAATGTTTGCCAACGGTTTGGCTATGCTGCGTATCCCGCAGGGTATGCAGTATAGGTTT
>TARA_R110001592_G_scaffold359048_1_pt1 | contig 28391 bp, 24 predicted proteins | sample TARA_R110001592 | Tara Oceans TARA_R110001592 (sample SAMEA4398387) | marine metagenome | biome: Polar Biome; feature: [SRF] surface water layer (ENVO:00010504); material: water (ENVO:00002006), including particulate matter (ENVO:01000060) such as... | depth 5 m | reverse complement strand
GCTACTGGCGTTCAAACCGTTATCTTTAAGTTAGGTGATGATGGCTCAGTTTCTGACGATGCTGCGTATTATCTTGACGAATTTAAATTATTTTCTGATATAGAGGGTACAACAATACAATTTGAAGATAACTTTGAAGGTTATGCTGAAGGCGACTCGTTAGATGATGATAATGCATCATCACCTTATAATTCAGCGACTGCTGAAGCGGTTGTTGCTAAAAAAGCAAAATAGCATTTAGTTATTAAGTTGAGAATAAAAATAGCGCTTTAATGGCGCTATTTTTTCATAAACGATAACGTTTAATTTAACGCTAATTGCCTAAAGCTGTTAATAACTAAACACGATAAATAACAACGATAAATAAAATTAATATACAGGAGTGCTTTATGTTTAAAGCTGTATCTACCCTTTCCCTTGCTTTGCTGATAACCGGCTGTGCGAGTACATCTAATGTTCCTGCTGGAAAATTTGATCTCTCGCATTGGAAAATCACTATTCCGTTAGACCGAGATAACAATGGTAAGGCTGATGATATCGACACTAAGGCATTACAAAGTTATCAAAACCCTGATTTTTTCTATATTGATGCCAATGGTGAGATTGTATTCACCTCACCGAATAAAGCGGTAACAACACAGGCATCATCTAACACCCGTAGCGAATTAAGACAAATGATCCGTGGATTAGACACCTCAATTGGTACTAAATCATACGGCAACAATTTTGCTATTGCTGCACATCCAGATGCGGCTTACTTTAATCAAATAGGTGGCAGATTAGACGCAACCTTAAAAGTAAACCATGTTGCTAAAAGCGCCAAACATCCGAAAAAACCGGCTTATTCTGTGGTAGTTGGACAAATTCATGCCGGAAAAGATAAAGAAGTTATTGCACAAGGCAAGGGTTTTGGCTGGGGCAATGAACCGATAAAAATTTATTACAAAAAATGGCCAAATCACAATACAGGGTCTGTGTTTTGGACCTATGAACGCAACCTAGCTAAAGATAACCCCGATAGAACTGACATCGCTTACCCTATTTGGGGTAACACTTGGGAAAACCCAAATGATCCAAAAAATTCAGGTATCGCGCTAGGTGAAGAATTTAGCTACACGATAAACGTTGTTGGCAATCTCATGAAACTAACATTTACTCAAAAAGATAAAAACACTGTTAGCTATGATATTGATCTTTCAAATAATATCGATGCTTATGGCAAGCTAGATGAAAAGGATAACAGCGCAGGTTACAGCGGTGATTGGCTCTATTTTAAAGCCGGAGCTTATAACCAATGCTCAACCAAAGATGCTGATGGCATTTGGTATGCGGGCTGTGCCGGTACGGGTGATTGGGCAATAGACAAAGCAAACGGCGATTATACTAGCGTATCATTCTCAGTACTGACATTGAGCGAAACAGCGACAAAAAACTAGCAACAAAGAAACAGCTAACAAAGGCATTATCTAACGTAGATAATGCCTTTGCTACATAATGACAGCTTTGATTTTAATCTAACGCCGATCTAAAAATTAAGTCACCTATTTTTAAGTTCTGCCATCTAGGCTGACTTACTTCAACATCATTATTTAATAGAAAGTCTTTTATAAACTTACTATCGTTTGGGTTGCTCGTTTGCATATATTGTGGCTGCCACTGATTGTCCTCTAAAAACCAAAGAGTAGCGGAAGTAGAATAATTATTTTCTTCAATAACAATATAGTCTAATTCACTATCAGCATTTAAATCTTGGCCGATAAAGTAATAGTTATTACCTCGATAAGTAGCCCATTCATTTTTAAGTTTATCACCATAAACCTCCTGAATTAACGCCTCTGGAAAATCACTTTTATTAGGCCAATAAGTCACTAACTTATTGAAATATTCAGCGTTAAATCATCTTCGGCTATGTTTTCATGATTAATAAACATTCTATCGATCATCACGGCTTTTTCAGGTGCGGAAACTATCAACTCTGTTTTTAGCTCTTGTAACGCCAAATTGCCTTGTCGACCTAATGAGTGATCAAAATATTGATAATCAAACTTATCATAAGATATTTTGCCATCATGCAACCTTGATCATTGACTAGCTGCAGCAATGCTTTGAAAATTGAGCAGTGGTGAGTTAACCAGTAGCATAAATACCAGCACGACAATTCCCATAGATATATTCACTGTACTGAGTATCTCTAACCAAGCATCTCGTTGCTTAATAATGCCCACTAAATACCCGACGCCAGTAAAACACAAATAAGCACAGCCCAACAACGGTCAACCGTTAAGCCATACTGGTCAATACGAAGCCAATTTCCATACAATGAAATAAGGCTATAAATAGGTAGTACCGCAACACCAATAAAAATTAATCGGTGCAAAATATGATGGTAAGGACGTTCATGTGAAGCATCTTGATAAACCGTATTGACAAAAAATAGCGTTAACGCCTGAAGCCACATGACTAACATGCTTCCGGTACCGGTTTGCCAAAGCGTGTCTAAGCCGGTAAAAGGCAGTGTGGCTAAAAACCCTAAAGAAACAACGGTTAATGCTGGTAGCAAAAATTTAATCAAGGTTTGGAGTATGGCACTAAAACAACGATTGATTCAGCATTAAATTAGCGTATTCTGCGTAATTAAATACTTATTTATTTGGAAACTTTACTTTGAATAAAATTGCACAAGGCTTTTTGTTGCTATACGTTGTTTTTAGCTTATCTGGCTGCATTGCGGTTACTGTTGTATCTACCGCGGTAGGTGTCACTACAACAGCTATTGGTGGAGCTATCGACGTTGTCGATGCCGTTACTCCAGATATTATGGATGACGACGATGATGAACAAACAGAAGACAATGGTAACGACAACGGAGAAGGTTAGACGAGTAAATATATTTAAGCTTTCAACTCAACAAGCTTATCTATTACACCTTTAATTGAGACCTTAGGGTAATGCCCTATTATTATCCTATGGTCATTTTATTGAATTTAAAGCGGTATTGCCAAACTGCTTTTCCTTTTGTAGAGCCAGCACTAATGAAGAAGCTTATCTGCAGAACAACTTATCAAGTCCCCCTGATAACGTAAAATAGAAGTCATGACAACTTTTACTCTATATCCTTCATAGGGAAGTATTACCGATAATTACATCGCCAGAAAATACCCATGGCTATTTTCGCCACCACTGTCGTATCTGACCTATTTAATGTTTTTTGCTTGCCTTGGATTATTAATACGTTATCTGGTAAAGTCCGCGATTAGCATAGATCTATTCCATGGATGTTAATCAATAAAAATCATGAATAATAAAACACCAGTGAACACCAACGGACAACCTAGTATTTTGTGGCACGATTATGAGCTTTGGCGTGTATGCAACTGATTTAAATATAAATAAACCAAACCAATAAAGATATGATGCACAGTATGATGCACACCATCTTAACGATTTACATTTCAACGACTTATATGCAAAAACAAGAATAATCAACCACTTGTACCATAATCACCTAGAATTATGGAACTTTGAGCGTACTCCAACCCTCTCTCATTATCCAATTAGGAAATCCCCCTAAAAAACAGTGATACGAAATTAGTAACCTAGACCTATTCAAAATTAATTTAAAACGTTTATACATAATTCTATACTGTTGTAGTTTTTGATTTAAAACTTAATTCAATAAACCTCTAAATAAATTTACTTAACAAATCACACACAAACACCTATACTGTATTTAAATACAGTATAGGTGTTTGTATTCATGTATCTATAAATAGTTTTTTAATTAGATAAAAGATAATGAAAATAAATTTTTACGTTTTACATCCATTTTGTACGTGATATTATTACGTACAAATACGTAATAAAGATCATTATGTCATGGACTCTTTAGACAACAACTATTGTTATTCATTCCCAGCTATTAGAGCTGTCCAAGCCGGAAAACCGTTTTATATAGCTACCTGCCCTCTGAGAATCATACCAAAGATATTTATGTATGATGAAGAAGAAGTCCCAGTAGAGTTGAGGTCACAACGCACCTTAAATAAGGGACGAATACCTGAAATGACTCGTTATTTACTTGAATCACCAAAAGATTACGTATTTTCAGCCTTAACAGCATCTGTTGGATCTGACGTAAATTTTATTGAGACTGATGGACAATCAAACATGGGTACGTTAAGGGTTTCTATGGATGCCCAAATGTTAATTAATGATGGACAACATCGTAGAGCTGCTATCGAAGAAGCGATTAAAGAAAACCCAGAGCTAGGCCAAGATAATATTGCTGTACTCTTCTTTGTTGACGAGGGATTAAAGCGTAGTCAACAGATGTTTGCTGATTTAAATAAATATGCAGTTAGACCAAGCTCGTCTTTAGGTACTTTATACGACCATAGAGACCAAGCATCAGAGTTAGCACGCTATTTATCAATGAATGCAAAGCCATTCGTAGGTTTTACAGAATTTGAACGTTCCTCTATTTCTGTCAGAAGTAGTAAGCTATTTACTTTAAGTGGTATTAAACAAGCTACACGAGCTTTATTTGGTAAAGGCCCTAAAGATGGCTTTGATGAAAATGAGCAAAAACTAGCCGAAGATTTTTGGAATAAATTAAATGAACACATGGTTGAATGGCAACAAGTACAAACTAAAGTATTGTCTGCCGCAGAATTCAGGCAGGAGTTCATCACGGCTCATGGCATTGGGCTTCAAGCTTTAGCAATTGTTGGCAAAGAAATCTGTTCGCTTGATGAAGGTGAACAGACTAAAAAGTTTGAATCTTTAAAACGAATCAATTGGCTTAAATCTAATTCTGATTGGTCAAATAGAGCAATGCAACATGGCCGTCTATCTAAAGCAGTTTCAAATATATTCTTAACTGCTATCGAAATTAAACGACAAATAGATCTCCCTATTTCAAATGAAGATCTAACAAAAGAAAAAGAATTACTTAACGCATGAATTTATTAAATAAACACGATCTTGATGAAGAATATATTGATTTCATCGAGAATGAGCAGTTTTCAGGACGATACCTGAGTGAATATATTGCCGATACACAGCGTGTGTATTTAGCTGATAATCGCCCTTGGGTTCTTGGCTATAGTGGTGGTAAAGACTCCTCAGCAGTTATGGCGCTTATTTATATGGCTTTGCTTGGTTTAAAGCCAGAGGAACGTCATAAGCCTGTATTTGTTGTCGCTTCAGACACCTTAGTAGAAACACCTATTGTTGTTAATCACGTTAATAACTCATTAGAAGCAATAGAGCGCGGAGCTAAACGAGATAACTTACCTATAACTTCGCACAAGGTAGTCCCTAAAACGAATGAAACCTTTTGGGCGAATTTACTAGGTAAAGGCTACCCTGCACCCACAAGAAGCTTTAGGTGGTGTACTGAGCGGATGAAAATCGATCCCGTAAGCACATTCATTACTGATAAAGTAAGTCAGTATGATGAAGTTATCGTAGTTTTAGGTTCGCGTTCTCAAGAAAGTGCATCTCGTGCGCAGGTTATTGCTAAGCACAAAATTGATGGTTCAGCATTAGCAAAACATACAACATTATCAAATGCTTTTATTTATACGCCAATTGATACGTGGCATGTAGATGACGTATGGAAAATTTTGCGTTTATGTCACCTGGTAAGTGAAGAAACACCTAACGGAATTAGAAACAAGTGGTCTGATAAATACGACCTAGAATGGGAAAACCCATGGGGTGGGAAAAACCTGATTTTATGGAATCTTTATAAAGATTCTTCAGGCCAAGGCGAATGCCCTATGGTTATTGATGAGACTACACCTTCTTGTGGTAACTCCCGTTTTGGTTGCTGGACTTGTACTGTTGTTACTAAAGATAGAGCAATGGAAAGTTTGATTCTAAATGGCGAAGAGTGGATGAAACCATTGCTCGATTTACGAAACAAGTTAGCTGATACCACCATTATTGAAGACAAAGGAAAATATCGCAGTCACATTCGTAGAGATGGTCGAATGGCTTTTAAAACTCTGACTATTGATGGCAAAAAAGAAATGACAGAAGGTTATACTTTTGGCCCATATTTATTAAGTTTCAGGCAGCAGTTTTTAAAAGAACTTTTAGAGACCCAACATCAATTAAGTAAAATAAATAAAGATGTAGAGTTAATCACTGTACCTGAACTTCACGCTGTGCGACATGAATGGCTGAATGATCCTAACGAACCAGATTGGGAAGATTCATTACCAAAGATATTCCATGAAGTTTTTGGATATGATTTGGATTGGACAATTGATGACACCAACCAATTTAGTCATGAAGAAGCTAAGTTAATAAACGAGCTTTCACCTAAATATGATGTTGCTCCACAAATGATAAAAAAACTTATTGATTTAGAAACATCAATGAGTGGTTTATCTCGTAGAACAGGTATTTTTACAAAGATTGGTAGAATTGTTCAGCAAGACTGGGAGTCAGCAGAAGAAATTATCGAAAAGAATTTAGAAAGCCGACAAAACCAAATGCGCCAATCAAAAGAAGTTATTTCTATCGCGGAAGAATTAGAACAACTAAATAAGCTTATTGAAAAGGAAGGTTTGTAATGATTTTTAAAACACTTTCTTTAGAAAATTTCCGTGTTTTTAACGGACAGCACAATATTGAACTTGCACCTAGACGAGATGGATTGCTATCTAAACCTGTTGTGTTATTCGGTGGTTTAAACGGTGCTGGTAAAACGTCAATATTAACGGCCATTCGTTTAGCGTTGTTGGGTAGAAAGGCAATTGGTAACGCTGTATCTAAAAAAGAATTTAATGAATATTTAGCAGAACAAATTAACAAAAAGGCCGTGAAAGATACTACAGACCCTGTTGCTAAAGTAAGTTTAGAGTTTACTCATACACATCAAGGCGAACACAGTACATATCGTGTTGTACGTAACTGGTCATTAGATGCGGATGAATCCCTTATTCTGTTCAAAAATGATGTCTGCGAAGAATCGCTTACTACAGATCAAGTTCAAAGTTTCCTTCATGAATTAGTGCCTCCCGGTATTGGCGATTTGTTCTTTTTTGATGGTGAAAAAATTGCTGAGCTTGCTGAAGATGATACAGGCTCATACCTCAAAGAAGCCGTTCAGAAGCTATTAGGGATTGATGTAATTAATCGCCTTTCTGATGACCTAGATATTTATATAAAACAGATCAGTCAAAAAGCGGCAGATGCTAAAACTGTTAAAATCATCGGTGAACTTGAACTAGAAAAGAAAGAGTTGCTATTACAAGCCAATAAAGAGCGTGAAAGTGAAGATCAAGTTAAAAGAAAATTAGCTGATCTTGAACTACAAGTTCGTGAAGCTGAGCAGAAAATACAAGATCGCGGTGGTGCCTGGGCTAAAACTAAAAATGATGAAAAAGATAAGGCAAGTGACTTAATTAAGCATAAAGCGATATTAGAAACTAAATTACTTGGCGAATTAGATGGTTCATTTCCATTAGCATTGGCGCCTAATGCAATGGCTGAATTAATAGAGGCACTATCCAAAGAGCAAGAAGTAAAAGAGTCTCAAGCTTTTTCAAATAAATTAAATGAAAACTTAACGGGATTGGAAGCAGTAATAAAATCTCAATTTAAAAGTGATTCAGATGAGTTATTAGCGACAATTACCGAATACTTTAGCTCAGTTACTGAACCATCAATTGATAAAGTAGAGCTTGATATATCAAATACAGACTTCAACTTGATTCAAGCTCAAATGCAAGATGCATCAGAAGCTAAAGAGCACTGTACCAAACTAACTCAAGAGTTGATGGAAACAGAACGAGCTTTAGAATCTGTCTCTATAAACATTCAACGAGCACCAGATGAAGAAGAACTTACAAGTCTTTATGACAATTTACGTAAGTTAGACACTGAAAAACACAAGCTTAAGACTCAATACGGCCATCACTTGGTTAAAGCTAAATCTTTAATTACTAAAGCATTAGAGTTAGCTAAGAAATTAGAAAAGCTTTATACCAGCCAGAAAACAGAAGCGTCTATTTCAAAAGCAGTCAGTCGAGTAGATTCAACCAGTAAAGTATTACAGGAGTTTTCTACACAGCTTACTGAAATGCGTGTTAGCCAATTAGAAGAGTTATTTGCTCAATCTTATCGTAAGCTAGCTCGTAAGGAAGATCTCAAACTTTCAGCGAAGATAAACCCTAACACGTTTGATGTAACACTTGTTGATGCTGATGATATTGCTATTAACCGAAAATCTATGTCTGCTGGTGAAAAACAAATTTTTGCTTTTGCCATATTAGAAGCACTTGGAAAGCTCTCAGGTAAAGTTTTACCTGTTGTAGTTGATACTCCTCTAGGTAGGTTAGATTCAAAACATCGAGACAAACTGGTTAAGCATTACTTTCCAGAAGCGGGTGAACAAGTCATTTTATTATCAACAGATACAGAAGTTGATGAAGACTTCTTTAGCGCCCTGACTCACGAAATTTCACATGCTTTTGAAATTGAGTTTGATGAGCAAACAAAATGCTCAACATTAAATGAAGGATACTTCTGGAAAACTAATCCAGTTGTGGCTCAAAAGGAGGCAGTATAATGTTACCCAACCGAATGCAGCTAAACCGTACTGTCGAAGAACAGCTTAAAAAGCTTAAAGCTAATACCGGAATTACACCCAATGTATCGGCTCGTATTGCCTTTTTTCGTTCAATTGAGTCTGATTATACTTATCAGTCAAACATAGAATATAAGCTTGATGGTAGCCTTACCTTGGACAAATTTACTTGGCTTGGTAAAACTCAGTTAGTTACTGAATTACTACTTAAGAAAAAATACCCTGAGCTGGAAGGAAAGGAGTTACAAGTCGCTTGGGCATCACATGTTGAGCATGGAATCGCCTCTTTACGAAACACAAAAAACATCTCAACTTTCACATCCAATTTATGTGTGTGATTCATTGAATTTTTTTATGAAAGGCTTTTAAAAGCCTTTCATTTCGTGCCATGTTTACATGTTGATTAAGTTGTTTTTTATCTCAACATCATTTAACTCTTCGCCTACTCTAAAGTTAAGGAAGGTGTTTTTGTCTAGCATATTAAATATTTCCCCTGAAGATTTTGATACAGCATCAACAGTATAGAAAAATTCAGATGGTACTTCTGTAGACTCTAAAATAAATATAAATTGTTCAACAGAAATTATAGAAAATCCATCTAAATTCAGATGCTCCCTTATTAGGTTAATTGCTGTTCTTAAGTACCTTATCAATGCAATGAAACCTACAGTTTTATTTAGCACAGATTTTTTATTGCTACTTTCCCATTCCTCAGGCCAACACCTCTTAACAGCTTCAAAATAATTAGATACATTCAATGCGATGACCTCATCTTTTTCTTTAATAAAACATTCTCGAAACACACACCTCTTCAAGGAGCGGTGATCAATGTATCCAAACGTTTTATCACTAAAAGATAAGAACTTTTTCTTTTTTCCTAATAATAAATTCCGATCTTCTCTTGGTTTTGGAGATATCAATTTAACTAAATTAGAAACAAATGCCGCTTGAGCCAACATTTCACCTTGAACTTGATGTCCATCTGCATCTATTGTTTTAACCCCTAATCGCTTAATACGTCTATAAAATGGAGAACCCTCTGTCTTATTGAGTAGTACAGCGATTTGGTGAGCAGTTTTATCAGGACTCCGAGAAACAGACAATGATTCTAGGTCATAAACTAAACTTGGGTTAACCTTAGTTTGATTTTGATTTACCATCGCAAATACTTTTGCTTGAGTAGAGATATCTGATTCAACAAAAATAGTTACTAATAATTGAAAAGCTTTATCTTCTCCCCCAACATCTTTAAAATTCAAATTTGAGTCATCAAAACCTGCTAGTCTGTGTTGACCATCTAGGACTTTTGCTAATCTAGCTTTTTCAAACTCATCAAACGTCAACACCATTTGCCCATTCTCATAAGCGACATATTTACCTTTGATAGCAACAATAATAGAGTTGGGGAAAGTTGCATCTAAAGTACTTATATACTCTTTAATTTCTTTTTCCCTTGGTTTCTTTAATTCTCTTTGTATACCAAGGTAGTCTTCCACTTCTCTTTTCATTTTTCTTACGTCAGAATAGGAGATCGCGACTAAGTCAGCAGCGTCCATAACTCCAATATAAAATTCACCGATAGGCTGGATTACTTGGATTGCATTCAACTTTATAGTTGCCATTGTTATGCACCTCCTTTAATATTTTTAAAATTTTGTTCTAAATCATTCTGCTGCTGCTGAGCAACCTTTGAGCCAGAGCCGCTCTTTTTATTACTTGGAAGGGTTGACCAATACCAAGCTACTAGAACACAAAAAACAATACTTATTTCTACAAAAAATATTACTTCTTTTGGTGCATAGGATTGAAGCTTAAAAACTTTAGTTGAATATTCAAAGGTATATAATAATGCACCTGCAATACCTGAATAAAATACAATTCCAAGTATAAAGAAAGGCGGTTTATCATTCCCTTTTATATAGAAAACGAAGAAAGCAGAAAGATAAGCTGAGGTATATAGAAAAGCCTGTCCCCTTTCGAAACTGGTCAAAAAAGCGTCTCCCAAAGTAACAGGAGTGAACCAACCTTGAATTAAACTATCTAGAAAGATAGGAATGAACGAACATAATACAGTTATAATTAATTCTCTTAAGGTTAAGGTATGGGGTAAAACTTTTTCCCCAATCCATTTAGCTCCTAAGAGCCATAAAAGTGCTATCAAACCTAGAATATAAATATAGATCACTGGACTTCCTCAATCTTCAGAAAAAAAGTTTTTGTCAACTTCATAAACAACATAATTTTCTACTTTTGCTATTCCCATTTCATGCTGAACTAATAAATCGGACAATAAATTACCATCAACAAGAGTTATCGACATTCCTTGTGCATCTTGAGCATGCTTCTTAGCTTGTTTAGTGAAATCAGACGTAGTAAAAAAAACACCTTTTCTTGCCCCTTTTATGGTCATTGTACCTATAAAGTCCCTAACTTCATTTGGGGGCACTTTAATAGTGCTATATCTTTTGGCTTGAATATAAATATTCTCAAGACCTAATTTATCTTCACTTATTATACCATCAATACCTTCGTCACCTCTGCCACCAACCACTTGCCCAGAAGTTGTTTCATTCCAGCCGTAGCCCATTTTTAACAATAGATCTACGACAAGTTTTTCAAAAAATGCAGGATCTTCTGATTTAATTATTCCTAATAATTGTTGTTTAAGGTTAATTAAGTGTGCAGAGTAATTATTATGAATAACTTCCTCAACTAACAACTCTGAGCAAGGCTCATCAGTTTCAATGTTGTTACTTTTTAAACTATATTTTTCACCAATTAAAAAATATAAAGGCTTATTCGTTTTTGACTTATTCTCTGTAATGACGAATAGTTTCTTTGGACTTGCACTGGGGAAATCTAAACTTAAGCAATGTTTCCTTATTTGACTGCGTACAACAGATACAGGATCTTTCGCTCCAAATGAAAAAAGACTCCTTTTCTTAATAGCATTGTATACTTGAAGATGCCCCATTGGCTTTCCGTTTTCCCTTAGCACAGTCTCAATAGCATCAACAATTCTCATTTATAACTCCCAAAACGCTTTATCTTTAATTTTTGTTATTTTCTTATCACCATTTACATAAAGGCTGTAATGCTTATCTAGACCACGAATTGATTTCATCAATTGCTCCTGGTCTACTTTGTCATCTTTATTGAAAATGGATTTAATATCTTGATTTTTGATCTGTGATACACGGTGAACAATCCAACTTAATATATAAGCGGAATAGTCATTTTCATTAGTTTTAAAGTGTGTGATATCTTGAGTCGAAAGAATTACACCAACACCATATTCACGACCTTCTTTGAGTATTCGCCTTAGGCTGGAGAAGTTCTGCGACATAAAATTATCAGCTTCATCAACCAGTATTAACTTAGAAACTTGCCTAAAATCACCTTGAACTTCCGGTTTACCTTGCTTTTGCATTTGTGAATAAAACAAGTCTAACGTTAGCGCGACAATTAGGTTTTGTACTTCAGTTGGGTAACCAGCCAGTTCAATCACTGTTACACCATCAACCAATTCGTATAAACTCATCATTTTTTCAGGGTCAGTTTCAAATATTTTGAAACGTGCTAATTTTGAAAGAGCGGCATATAGAGAGTCTTCTTCAACCTTTTCTTGGTCTAAGAATAAGTCCCAAATATTTTCAATCGTTGGAGCTGGTCGTTTCCATGTGGAAGGATCTTCAGGCTTAATACCAGCTAACTCATACGCATCAAGAATGATATTCTCTAGCTTCAACTGCTGCTTCTTACCTAAAGCATAAGCTTTAGCCATTGTTTCAGAGAAACCAGTAGCCGTATGAATAGGTAACATTGGCGTGTCACCAAATAAACTTAGAGGATTATATGGTAGCTTAAATAACTTAAACTTTTTCGCATTAGTCGCTTGAGTGAATTTGTCATCAACATAGTCTGACTTGTAATCGAAAATAAGAACACCGATAGGTTTTCCATCAACATTATTATGCTGGTTCCGATATAGCTGAGTGATGACTGATTTAGTGCATTGTGTTTTACCTGTCCCCATTGTGCCAATAATACCTGAGTTAGTATTCATAAATTTCGCTGTGTTTGTAGGCTCCCACAAAACATCTTCATCATTTTGAATGTTGTTACCAACTAATACCGTTAATGGCTCATTAGACTTTACAATAAGCTCGGTTTTTGCGGGCTCAGCAACTTCCGCTAACTGAGGTACGTGCCCTGCTTCTTTGTAATCTACAGTTGGTAATTCAACTACCGTATTATCTATCTCTGTGCTTATAGCTGAGGTTAATAACGGTTCTTTGGGCAGTATGTATTTTTCTGGAATATGGCATAGCTTTTCAGGTTTAATATCTCTGAACAAATCACCTAGAGGTGTTTTTATAAAGCCAGGTAAATAGCTGATCGGTAATTGAATTTTAAGAATGTCATCAACTTCTTTAAAATCAGCTTCAAAGAATGTTTCATTTTCTACATGCGAAACTAAAAATCCATCAGGATATTCAGCAATTTCTGCTAGTTTATAATCGCCTTGTAACCACCATTCTCTTTCTGCTAATAAACCATCAAAATAGTTTTTATCATAAAGGTGATATAGCTTGTACTTATCTATTTGCATGAGGATTTGGCGGATAAACAGACCTCGATATAGGTGACTAGCCAGCGTATTATTGCCAAGAATATCTTGAGTTAAATAACGCTTTAATTCTTTGGCTTGCTCAACGCCTTTCGAGTGTGTTTGCTTTTTACCTGTTTTAACTTCAAGCGGTAGCAATATCATTTGTTTATCTTTAAAGCCAACAAACAATACATCGTCAGATATTGCGCCATTTCGATAACCGTGAACATTTCTAGAAAAGTCGCTATCTGACATTTTCAAACCAATATTTCCTGCAACACGAATCATTTCAGCAACAGATAATGGCACCCAAGTAATATCAGATTGGGCTAATAAACAATTCACAAATTTATATGCGCCAATAATACCTTTTTTCTCTTTTCTGTCATTGTCGTTAGCAGTGATCATTTTTAATAACCACTCGCCATTAAAGGCGTTAAACTCTTCGATTATACCGCCTTCGTCTTGCTCCAAGACCTTCTTATACAGGTCTGTTTCTTGAGTAACCGTAATAGCATCATAATTAACAGAATTAGTGTAGTTGTCTGAATAGTGAATAAGAACAACATCTTTTTCACTTTCAAAAAAGTCTAACGTTACCTTAGGGTCAATAATGGTTGTCCAAATTGAACTACGGTAAGAGCACTCTAATAACTGTTTAAACTTATCACTAACAGCAAGTGCTATTGCTTTAGAACGGCTATGTTGTTCATTGGTTTTACGAGAAGGTTTAATGAGACCGCTGAGTTTTTCAGCCATTTTTAAATGAGGCTTTTCATCGGTATTAACACCTTTAAGGCCAAAGGCAGTGAAATATCCTTCACCATCTTTATTGTCTGCAGCTTCACCAGCTAGTAGCCCATGACAAACAACCCCACTAAGCTCTTCGTTCACATTCACATCTGTTGGTTGCACGCGGTCATTATTTCGGAAGAAACTCATATGAGCGTATTCTTGCTCTTCAAATTCTTCTTCGTCAGAATTACGATGCTTGAACTTGCTATAAGTTAGCCTTGTGCGCAGTAAATCTATTATGGCATCAGCTTGCTCGCGTATAGCTCCTTTGTCTAATCCATATAACTCTTTGAGTAAGTCATAACTATGAGTATCTGCAAATCTATCAAACTCACAATACGTTAATTCATCGTCATATAGGTTAACGTGAATTTGACAAACTTTATCTTTTCTAACTTTTACAAAGTCAATAAGCCCAAGGAATAACTCTTTGTTGTGATGATTATTAACAGAGTTAATAATTAGGCTAGAACGATGACCTGATGTAAACAAGGCACTGAAAGCATCACAAAACTCTGTAACCTTATCTTTAACTAATTTTCGCACATAGTCATAACTTGTATCTTTTTGAGGCACAAGCTGTAACCAAAAGCAGTTTTCTTGCTCTATTTGATTGTACGAAAACTCATGAATTGGATGATAAACAAAAGGTAATAAGCCTTGAGCATTCAAACGAGCAACAGTTACCTTTGGTAGCCCTTTAAAGCTGTCACCTTCTTCCGAATTGATAGTTTCCACTAAGTTTAAGTAATATGATAAAACCAGTGGATGAAATGGCGTAATGTACTCAACACCGTCATATTCCGCAAAACCTATATTCACTAGTTGCTTTTGATGCTTGCTTAGCAAAGAATCAAATTTTATTTCGTTAATTGCTAGGTTGTATTCTTTAACAACATTGTTGACTGATTGACAAAAAACTTCTCCCCAACCATTAATACTTGGCAATGTTTTTTTAGCGATAAGGAGCTCAAAAAAGTCTTTATAGGCTAAGTACAGATCAGGGTAATTACCTTCAATATCCATTAACTTTAATGAGAATGTGTCGTTATCTTTTCGTGTTAAAAATTGTTGGTCAAGTAATTGTGCCTCCCATTGGAGTAGTGTTAGCCGTCTACCTTTTGGAGCTATTTCTTTGTTATCAATAAGGACCTTATTTTTAGACCTATTAAAAGAACCAAAATAATCATCTTGATATAACCTAACAAATCTATCCTGGTCTAAAATCAATGGTAAAGATAATGAATCTGTTGCAATAGCACCTTCAACATTAAAACAAAGTTCCGTAGTTTTACTTTTTACAATAAAATCTAGTTGATCTGACTCATTGGCAAGTTGTTCAAAATCTACTTCGCTGATACTAGTGTTATCAAATACCTGCCCACTTTGCTCTAAAGTAGCTCTACCTCCAGCTTCAGCAATAACTAAACTATTTTCTTCTGTTTGTAATGTAATTCGTTTTTTATTTGGCTCAATAAGGTAGTTAAATTTAAATGCGTCTTCAAAAAACTCCCCTTTACGTAAAACCAATACCCTAAATTTAAATCGTTCAGCAGCCTTGTCTCGCTTGACGATAAAGGAAAAGTAAGTAGCCTTATTAAGGTAGGCTCCGAAAACACTTATTCGACTGCGTTTTCCTCCAGTGTTATCCGGAGAAGAAAATGATATTTCATCTTCCTTATTATCTTTTATAGCACACTGCTTTTTCTCTAACTTACCACCAACAAAAGTCAACTCGAATTCAAAGTCATCCTGTTCTTCATCAAGTAATATAATTAAATGACGCTCTCTCTGGCCTGCTTTTGTTTCAGCCTTGTTTTTTACGAATAAAGTACCATGAGAAATAGTTTCTTTTTCTAACTCTAATAAATTCTCTTTATTCTTTTTTTGTTCTTGTTCACATGCACTTAATTCTAACTCTGTTTTCCAAGCGTCTGAATCTTCACCTTTAAAGTGTTTTTTTATAAAGGATTCACCAAAATCTAGCTCAGTTAACTTTTCATCAAGGCTATTAGGAAAGTGGTGTGTTATATGCTCAATGCGTTCATATAGTTTTTTATTTTCTTCTAAGCGGTGATTAATTTGTCCTACAGGCCCATCCCACTTTTCTAATGCAGGATCATTTAACAAACCAATTTCATCAAATCGGAGATCACCATCATCAACAATAGCTTTGAATAAATCTTCAAAGCCGAACATTGTTGCGCCATCGTCATCAATCTGATTAAAACGATGTTCTAACAAGCACTCAGATACTTTTCTTTTTGAGTCATGCTCATCTATTAAACTAAACATAGCTTTTTTGATTTCGGCCGGATGCCAAACCCAACCAATTTGAGCTACATTTTCGGCTGAGTTAATCAGCGTATCCAACATCGAGTTATGAATAACAAGTAGAGATGAGTTTTTTAATTCTAATTGCTGTCCTGCAACTTCATCTCGTATATGTGAAATGAAGTTTTCAGAAAAGCCTCCGTTACCTTCGCTATGGAGTACGACAAGAAGCTTGGTACCTTCACAATTCACAACGGGGAGGCTAACGTTTTTAATTTCAATACTTTCTGAGCTTAATGATACAAAAGCGCCGTAAAGGCGGTTACTATTATTTGAATCTGGTGATTGAAATTGGTACCTATAGCCTGGGTTAAGCTTCGTTGATGCCCAACTCGTAAATTGCTCAGTTAAAAACGTTTCAAATTGTTTTTCTGACATATACTGCATCTCCACTGTCACTCATGCGCACCACATTTCCTATGCGTTCGTAAAATTCGATTAAGACTTGCTGACTTTGCTTATCAAAATAAACGCCTCTTTCTTCAAAGGCGTTCATTAACTGATGGAACCTTAATTTATCTCGGTGCTGTCCTATGGCTAGATTAGTTAACAGCACGATGTAGTCTTGATTAAACACAAGAACTCGACCTGCACGCCCACGACTTTGAATAAAGTGGCCACATAGTTCTGCTTCTGTCGTTTTTGCATATTGAACATTAATTTCATGCCTTGACTCATGTCGTGAAAATTGATCAATGGCTAGTGTTAATAAATTTTGAATAGCATCAAGCGTGGACTCAGCATCATGAATATTTGTTGAGAGCTTTCTATCTTCTTTAAAGGCATTTACATATTGATTTAACAAATCAATGTTAACAGAACTGTTTTCTATTTCTTGAGCTAAGAACCATAGAGGTTTCTTTTTTTTATTTGGATCTTGCAAGCTTTCACTTGCTGATAAGTAGGGAAAAATTTTATCAAATGCATTGTGTAATTGAGTATACCCACAATTTTTAACCCAGCTTCTTTCATCGCTAGCCTTTTCATTATCCATAATGAAATAACAAGCTTTTGATTTTGGTTCTCCACCTTTCCACTCTGTTAAACTAATTGAGAGCTGAGCAGTGTAAAGAAAAGAATATAAGCGGATAAAATCTTTAAAAGAATTAAGTAAATATTTAGGTTTAGTATTAAGAAAAGCTAAATCTTCTTGAAATAATTTTGATAAGAATGGTAAATAAGGGGCTTCTTTTGACTCACTGACAACAGTGCCTTTATTTTTTCCTTGTATAACAAAATTTTCAAAAGCATTAGAAATTTCTTGTTCTATAAAGTTGAGCTTAGTTTCAGGTTTTTCTGTTAAGGCAAAGTCTTGAAGTAAATTAAGAAATAACTCTCCCAACCTTGCACTACTAGATGTACCTTTTTGTTTATGAGCTTTGAACAACAAAAGTTCTGGTGATATGTTGTAAAGCTCTTCGCCATTGAAATACATAGCTTCAAGAACTGGCCATAAGGCATCTTCATCTAGCTTAGCTATAAATCGTTTTTTGCACTGCTCTTTGAACTCGTCAATACTTTCTGACTGTATAGTTTTTCGGTAGGTAAATTTTACAACATGCCCTAAAACTGTATCCCAGTCGAAAATATCGCTTCTATCTTTAGTTCGAATAGGAAAATAACTTGTTAAAGTATTTTTAGCATTAACCTTGGGCAGGTCTGGTCTTAATAACGACATAAATTAAACCCCGCTCACTTGGAATTCATCATCAGCAGATTTCACTTTCATACGCTTTTTGCCTTTAAGAATAAGAAGAGTATTCGAATCTGCGGCAATATCTGCAATTTCATCAATTAACTCATCAAGAAGTACAACTGTATTTTTATCGTGTTTATTTGGGCGGTAACCTTCTACAATTTTCTCCATTAATCCAACAAGGTTTATATTTATTGGAATACTGACTTCTTTATCACCTATTTTAAAATGAGCTGTGAAAAACGATGCATTGGTTTCATGATGGTTTTGAATAGCTGCAAGGTCTGCTGATATCTCTATATCGGAGGCTACCTGGTATTGATTATGAGATGAGATTAAAAACTGACCTTTTTCAAGCTCAGGAGCATTTCTATTATTGTATTTATGGACGGCTGCTATCATAACGTCTCGATAAAAATGACGAATATTCCTTTTTATTTCAACATCTCCGTCATATTTAAAGTGTAAGTTCCAAATTACTGAATACTTATCTATTAGACGCTCAGCAAAATCATCTTTGAATTGTGTATGATAATTTTCGCTTAATTGCGCTTTTCTTAAAATGTAGAATAATCGTAAATACGATTCAGGCTTTTGACCTCGCCTTATACCTAACGTACTTGAAATAAATTTCAGATAATCATCAAAAGCTTTATCAGGTAGTCCTAGGCTTCTAGCTAAAATAAATTTATCTAGTTGCTTTGACCGAGTATTAGCGGGATCAAAATCAAGAATTTTAAGCGAGAGTTCATTATCGCTACCGAGAAATAGGTTATCGAAAAGGTAGTTAGGCCCAGCTAATAAATTAAAGATGAAATCAAGTAAAGCTCTAGCAGTTAGAAACTGGTCCCTCATTAAACGAGCTTTAAATAGAATATCAATAATGACATCTTGAACTTCAGGTATGCTTAATAAGTTATAATTTGCACATAACCTTTTATCTGGCTTCGCAAGTTCTACCTCTTTGTCATAAAACTGCCTTATGATGTTATCTTCGTTGGCAGTGATCCTCTCTAATAGAGCTTTAGCAAACTCCGATGAATGTCCCTCAGCTTTTAGTTTAAACTTGGGGTAACTTTCAAAGTCTAGGAATGTGTGATTTGAATCATGTGGTTCTTTACCTAAAAATGCTTTTATTGAGGCTTTAATTGGCTCAACAGTCCCTTCTTCAGAATAATTACCAAGCATCCCTGTGTTAATACCGACTACAAGAGGTCGATTATTTTGTTCAAAACTTTCGAATAATTCATTAAGTGTATCAATGGCTGATGTATCCGGATGAAAGCTATGGGTGGCATCCAAGTGAAAATCAGCCCTTGTACTAAACTTTTTACTGTAGCGGGTTAATATTTCTGATTTCCCATCTCCGCTACTGCCGCATAGAAATATTATTTTTTTATCTGAAGGGGATAGAGATGTCAGTGATTTTTTAAAATCACTTTCTATATCAGTTTCAATATATAGGTAATTTTTAACTGCATCTAAATGCGCAGAAATAGATTCATCACGTTCAGTAGATACCGCGTACGGTGATGATTTTGATAAAACACTTAAAGCTTCTCTAAGTCGCACTTTCTCATCCTGAGTTTTAAAACAGTAACAAGCCTCCATCTTATTTCAATTATTAAGAATTGGGAACTTCAATTTAAAATATAAATCAATTAATCAACCATTTACCGGTTCACATCAACAAAAAAATAAAGGGGTATCCCCCTTTATTACTTAAATCTCCAGCTCAACAAAGTCTTTATCAATGTTGTCTTGGGTTATACCAATATACCTCAACGTTACCCCTTCTGAACTATGGCGCAGCATTTTCATCACTCTGCCAATATCTTTGGTCTGTTTATATAGGTGGTAACCTCTGGTCTTTCTCATCGAGTGAGTACCTAGCTTAAGTTTGAGCTCTTCACCTACCAAGGCAAATGCCTTTGTGACTGACCTCCTTGATAACGGCTTTGGCATTGAATTAATTGCCTGTTGGTTTCGGTATGATTGGAATAAGTAAATATGCATTGGATGCTCTTGTTGTATTCTCCTGATGTGTTTAATCACCTTACTATTTAATTTGATGTTGGCTTGTTTACCTGTTTTTGATTCTTTAATCACTAATCTGTCATCTTGAATGTCGCTAAATTTTATTGACAACAAGTCAGATATTCGTAATGCTAGGTTTAAGCCAATATTCCAAATATCAGACATTTGCTTACTACATCTAATCTCTAATAAGTGACTGATTAATTTAATAGAATCAAGCTCTTTAATCGCTTCAACTTCAGCCATATTCAGCTTCCTCTTTTGTTGTATAACGTGTAATTGAGCCCCTCGCAGGGCTATTTGGTGTAGAGCCCTTTATACACAAGGGATTGCAAGTTCCCGTTTTCCCTAATTGAGAACCTGAGCCCATATGTAAATTGGTGGGGTTAATCAACGCTAATGCTGACCTGGTAACAATCCATAGAGTAATACTCAATAAAGTTATCAATAAACAAACTCAGTAACTCCTTAGCACTTTTGTTCTGTAGCCAACCGCAAAACAAACTGAATGCTTGCTTAGTGATAAAACAGATATCAATTTCTTTGATCAGCTCAGGAAAGGGAGAGCCTTGGAATGAAAAATCCGTTATATAAGCGATTTGCCATAACTCACTTTTATTTTCTAATCGTATTTCGACTGGATGATAGCCTCCTGTTTCTGCTGAATAGCCAGGGTCTCTAAAATTAAGCGTTATTGCGTTAGCCGTATTGACTGGCATAGCTGTATCAGCAAGTTCAGTATTAATAAGTTGATATAGTTTTTCAGGCACGGCAAAGCCCTGCACTTTGTTAAAGTTCAGTTTCATGGTGATTCTCTCTTTAAAGTTTAACGCCGCAGTAGCTACGGCATTTGAAAAGTTGAATAGTTAGTTTTGAATGGTCAGCTATAACAGTCCACGCTCAGCAAATGATGTAGCACTATCACCAATAACAATATGGTCTAGCACTTGAACATCGATCAGAGCTAACGCCTCCTTTAAACGCTTAGTAATAGCAATGTCCGCTTGAGAAGGCTCTGTTTCACCAGATGGATGGTTATGTGCAAATATAACTGCAGCCCCATTTTCATTAAGTACCGCTTTTACAACTTCCCTTGGGTACACACTAGCTGCGTTGATTGTCCCGAAGAATAATTCAAAATACTCAATCAGCTGATGCTTGTTATTTAGAATCATAATAGCGAATACCTCTCGTTCGTATTTAAACAACTTGAACTTGAGAAAATCCATAGTGGCTTGACTGCTAGTAAAGGCATCGCTGGTGAGGTGCTTACTTGCCAATATCTCTGCCGCCTTTTCTAATACTTGGTCAGCCGTCATTGGCTGGTCTGTTATGTAATGAATGGTTTTTTCATGATGCATCACTTTGCTCCTTAATTTGGTTGAGGTGTCATCGTGAAAATAATGTATGTATGAAATAAGTTGGGATTGAAAAAAAGGTGCTTGCTAACACAGGCTATACACCACAGGACGTCTGTGGACTTTTTTACAGTGGATTCTAATGATTTGAGTGAGTAATGCTCTCAAAATTCAAACAAGCATAAACAATATACTTTCAGATTATTACGCGGAGACTGACTTATGATTTTTAATGAAAAATACAGCGGTGATGAAAATGAAATATTCAAGAAGACAAAATTTAAAGAATTTAATTTACCCGATGATACTAATTACACTACACGTTCCTTAGAGTTAATCTATCAAATGTACTGTAGGTGGCTTAACACTAGGTACGGATTCTATGTGGTAAATTTTGAACTATCTACACAAGATGATACTGACGCACCCTGCAGTGAATACCTTATTGACCACCTATTCCATAGAGTTCAAGGAGATGTTGGGTATCGAAATTCAGGCTCAGACAAATCGATAGGTTTGCTATGGAAAACTTACCGTAAAGAATATTCAACAATCCACAGTGGTTGCTTTTTAGTGCCTATGAGCGGAGTAGAATTAACTGATAGCCCAAGAGGTGATTCGGCGCACTCTCCCGAAGGCGTCAACGGTATATTTTCACGTATTATAGATAAGCTCAACTTAAACTACGAGATAGGGGTATTTGGAGATGCAGTGATAGAGCTAGATTTCACACATCCAAAGAAGGGAGAGGGGAGTGAAGTAATCTTTAACGACTCAAGATTTGAATTACATGAACAAGGCTTTGCTACGCTTTGTGAGGTAGCTCAACTCCCTAAAGATAAACAAGGTGATGACTTCCCATTATTTCGCGCTAGGAGCGGTTACAACCCTACTCGAAGCTATACTGCTGATTACTATGACCCATTTTAAGTCAGTACTAAGTGCATTGAGCCTTTAGCTGTAACAAAAAACGACGCCAGCAAAGAGCACTAGGAATTAACCTAGTGCTACTTTCTTATTATCACGGAACTTTGCGAACTAAAAAACAGATAGGTAACTCTTCTGCCGAGTGAAGGCAAAGTGAAAACAATGCATACGCATAATAATTTGGGATTGATTAAATCCGGCTTGCTTGCGTAAATTGTACACCACAGGACGTCTATGGCCAATAAACGTATAACCCCCTTTATTTATGAGTTGAGTTTTTAAAACATATAAACATAGGAGAAATACCGTGACTGCAAGATTAATTCGCATTAAAGAAGTGATATCAAAGACAGGCTTAAGCCGCAGTCGTATTTATCAATATATTAATGAAGACAAGTTTCCTTCTAGTGTGTCACTAGGCGGACGGTCGGTATGCTGGGTAGAAAGTGAGGTCGATAATTGGATAGAAAATACCATAGAACAACGAGATAATAATCTTCTTTATGGTTACAACATTAACTAAACATGTAATCGCTAGTACCTAGTATAAGGTGCTAGCAACTTTTGCTGCATCTGCGGTCAATCTAAAAACTGAGTTCTTGAATTCAGTAATCAAAAAAAATACTTACCGCCCTCTTGTTTTGAATGAGACAATAGGAATTCAAAATGGCATTAATGAAACTAAAAGAAGTTAAAGAATATACAGGGCTCGGCAGAAGCAGTATTTATAAATACATGAATGAAGGAGCATTCCCTCAATCGGTTTCGTTAGGCTGTCGCGCTATAGCTTGGGTGGATGAAGAAGTTATAGAGTGGGTACAAAACAAAATAGACCAGCGAGGTGAATACGAGCACCAGCCACCAAATAATGAAACCAAACCTATTCAGGAAGCTGATGTTGTAGCTTGGATAAAGGATAAATTTAAAAAGCACAGCTTAAGTGAATCGATAGAATGGCTTGTCAAAGTTATGTCATAGACTTTCTATGAAACAGCATAAATCTAACTTGACCACTTCAATATGGTCAAGTTAGAGAGTATGTCCGCTACTACTTAATTTCAACTTATCACCTTAAATGTAAATGCTCCGCTCATCAAAAAAATAATTACCTTACAAATCTTCTGACTGAATTAAACAGGAGAATTACATGTCAATTTCTAAACACTTTAAAGGTCAAAGCTTAACAAATGACCAACAGAAATTATTAACAGAATTAGAAGAGTTTATTCTTACCGATTTAAGCTCTGTATTCTTATTAAAGGGGTATGCGGGTACTGGAAAATCTTACATCATGACCGGAGTTACAAGATATTTAAAATCCCTAAATAAAGACTTCGTAATTGTTGCGCCGACAGGAAAAGCAGCAAAGGTCATTGCAAATAAAACCAAAAGCAAAGCTACAACTATTCACAGAGTAATTTATGAATTTTTTGAAAAAGATAAGGAGCCAGTTGATGAGTTTATCTCAAGAAAACCTGATAGTCTCTCATATCTCAGCGACAATGAAGATGAACCAGATAATGTATATATCATCGATGAATCGTCTATGATTTCCGATAAATTTAGTACTTCAGAAATTGGAAAGTTTGGCTCTGGGTATTTATTGCAAGACTTGCTTGAGTATGTAGATTTTAAAAACCACCCAAGAAGAAAAATAATATTCATTGGTGATAACGCACAGCTCCCTCCTATCAGAAGTCTCTACTCACCAGCCCTTAAAGAAAGTCTGTTAAGGGATATATATGGGCTTAGATGTCAGTCGTGCGAGCTAACAGAAGTTGTTAGGCAAAAATCAGAATCTGGCGTAATGAAAAACGCCCTTGCCTTAAGAGGTGCTATGGCGTCGAAGGAGTCATTGGATTTTAAATTTGATACAACATTTGAAGATGTATGCTCATTACCTGAAGATGGTTTTGTTGGTAAGTATATTGAGCTATGCGAAGGAGATATTAAAAAGACCGATAATATAACAATTATCACTAAAACCAATAAAAAGGCTGGCGACTATATTCACGACATCAGAGCTAAACTGTTTCATCCTGCAGCTCCAATTCAAGTTAATGAAAAAGTTATGTGCGTGAAAAACTTTAGTATAGAACACAACTTCATTTCTAATGGTGAGTTTGGGCGCGTAACCAAGATTGTTTCTGAAGTTGAATACCGTAACATTGAAATTCAAGAAAAACTACCTACTAAGATTTTGGTCACACCTGTAGAGCTAAAGTTTATAGACTTAGAAATAGAATTCAGAGATGACTATGGCAAGCCTTATCTAATAACACAAAAAGTACTACTAAACTTGATGTATGAATCAATTCCTAGGCTAGAAGGAGTGCTTTATCAGGCTTTACGCGCAGACTTTAATAAACGCTTTAAAACTCATTACAAACCGCTTAGGATTGAGTACAAAGAAGCTAAAAAAGTAGACCCTTATTGGAATTTCATTCATTTGAAGTTTGGATATGCCATTACTTGTCACAAAGCTCAAGGAAGTGAGTGGAAGCACGTTTTTGTTGATGTACACCGTTATGGTGAAATAGATAAAGATTATCGTTGGCTTTACACTGCGATAACCAGAACATCAGACAAGTTATACATCAGTCAATAACCCCTCCCCCCCAAGTGCATCATAAAGAGAGAGGGCGCTACCTCTCTCTTTATATTTTAACGCCAGCTAGCTGAAAAGTTTTTCTTTCTAATTCCGTAGTTTTTGGTATTGAATTTAGCAAGATAACTTAACCGCTTGAAAACCTCATTATAGTCTTGTTGAAAGCTATTAGAATTGAAGTTTAAATGGTAAGTGGGCCTACGAATAGGAAAGTGAACTAGGCCTATAACCTTATCAGTGTCTACCATTAAAGCCCGAGCCCAAGCCTTATATATCCTGCCTGCAAGATTTTCCTTAATAGACTTATAATCACCCAAAGTAAAATACGCATCGTTGTTAAATAATAGCGCCAAATGGTAATGAGGTACATCAGAGTCACCCTGCTCTTTAACCCATATATAACGTAAAGTATTACGGTGAACTCTTTTGCCTTCTCGCCTGCTTCGCTCTTGGTGTGCTTTACATTGAGACTTTAAAGACTCAAGAAAGCGAGTAATAACCTCACAATTAAAAGCCCCTGGATAATCTCGGCAAGCCATAACACTGGGTAGATGTAAATCAACTCGAACAACAAAAGTGCGAGGGTATTCTTGTAAAGACTTAGTTAACACTCCTTCAATACTTGCAAGGTATTCTTGACTTAATTGGTGATTGGTTAAAACCTCCCTACCATTAAATACCCCCTTAGAGTGAATTGTTAAATTTCTATTACTTTGATATGTACTCATACTTAGTTCCTTAATGATTAATTGTCATTAAAAGAATCTGTTAAGTAATATTTAAGAGAAGGCCTATATATTAACAATCAGACATTAAATACCCTTCAGCTTCTAACTATAGCTAAGGTAACTAAATCCAAATACCCCCTTTTAAATAGGTTTCCTTTGAGTTCATCACTCCGATAACTAATACAAACCTAACGTTTCACATTTAGGAAAAGTGCTATCTTCATAGAGTTAAATATACAGGATTCCGAGGCTTTATATGTATTAGGGAATTTAAAATACTTTATGATTTTAAAGCAGCCATATGCGTCTATATCTCTAATTATCAGAGCGGTGCTTTAAACTAAAAACCTCTTATTTGAAATTTTATTATTGTAACTCTCTATGCAATCCCCCCATAAACAATAATTAGATTTCCAATTTAAAACACTGCAAGTATTCACTCTCCATCAACCTACTAATTAATACCAACCAGGTAAATTACTTCTTTAAATCAATATAGGTAAAGAATAAGCACATACCCCTTTGCTGAGTTACAAGCAATCATCGAAAAAAAAGAAAATTACAACCACTAATTTTTAAACATATATTATTATAATAAAAAGTGTTTTCTTATAAAGTTTTGACTCTATACAGCCAAGAAACCTAATAACTATTCATTAAAATCACCATACTTTTTTTTAGCTAACTATTCAGTATAGTTTTAATAAGGCAAACCATAAAATCCACTCCAAATCATATGAAAGCATATAGGATAAGTAACAATTTGACTATATAACACACTAAACATACTATTACCTAACAGAAAAACCTATACAAAACGTTACAACAACAAACTTTTACGGATGAAAAAAGGATTATTTTAGGACGCTTAAACAATAAAAAAAGACTGATTTACGGATGAATTTTCGGGTAGTCCTTCCAGTTATTGCTAGTCCAATAAATGATGACTTATTATACTTCAAATCACAAAACAATTAACTTCTAAAAAATTATGTATCCAAAAAAACTAGACCAATTAAAACCATACCTTTTGATCAAAGGCAAAAGGTATGTCGATATTCTAATTTGGCATTTACACATAAATGGAAAAACCAATAGCTTTAATAGTTTAGGACTCCATGAAGATATCTTGAATTGTAAAATATCTCTAAACAACGTTAGTGCATCATCAAAAGCAGAGTTTAAAAATGAATGTGAATTGTTAAAAACATACCTACAAAAATGTGACTTAAGTTTAACCCCTAATGATTATATTAAGTGGATCGATAAGAAAAACTTACGACAATGTAATTTCATTTGGCAATACATCAAAAGAAATGGTCAACTTAATGATGTATCAATGTTGTCTGACGTTGGCAATATGAATAAATACGATGTAACCATAAAAGCCCTTGATAGACTTCCCAAAAATGAAGATAAGAGAAAGTTATTGGTCTTAATACGAAAAGCCTGGGAGAAAGCCATTAGCTATAATGGCTGGCGTTACGAATGGTTAGATATCAAAAATGACTTACAATGTGAAAAAGTAATTCAATTTTTAAATAAGCCGATCAGTTCAAAATCACAAAATTACTCTAAACCTTGGTTAGTTGTTGATGATCATGAGTTAAGTAATTATTACAAATTCTTAGCTTCTGTAGATATTTGGACTACCTCCAACGAAACCAAAATGTCCTTCTACAAAAAAATTACTGATGCCGCTAGAAAATGGAAAACACCCCAGCAAAAAAAAGCTCAAATTATATTAAAACGTAAGACTAAAGAGAGTAATCATGTCTTATTAAAAGATAGGAAATTAATAATAGCACTTCAATCAATTCAGAAAGAGATGAAATATAAGAGCTTAGATGATGCACTAAAATATATTATTGAAAAGGAGACTGATATAAGTAAACAAAAAAATGAACAGGTGGATATTGTTCAAATTAATAAAGTGGCCATGTCGAGCTTTACGCAAGAATCTTTCGATAAATTAAGAGAAAAGGCTAGTAGTCAACTTAGAACACTATGCGATTATTCAATCAAATTAAAAAATGCAGGTATACTTGATAACAAAATGAATAAAGATTCCAAGAAGAAAGCTAAGGAATTGTTCAAAGATAAAGAAAAAAAACTTTTCGAAGGGTTAAATTAACTAAATTGCTAAAATCTAAGCTGACAAGACACCCAAATCGGGTAACTGTCAGATCAGGTCTGAGCTACTACAAATCAGCATAAACAATAGCCAGTTTAGCAACTGGCTGATATTTGCTATTTACGACAAAGTCGCTCGGTAATTAGACCGACAGTCTCCCTTGGTAACCACACTACTACATTTTAGCTAAATTCTTTTCAGCCCATATCTATTTTCATTCCCCCCCTTCGACAAACTTGTCGAGGGGGGGATATAGATTTACATATGCTCCATATATTACACATTGTTTTAAAGAGCTTTTGTTAAATGCCAACCTCCGTATTCACACTTATACACTCTCAAAACCTTCCCTTCCTTTACATGGATCATCTGAGCAGTACTGTGGGCTTCATCTTTCGTAAGGTACCCCTGTTTAACCTTCCCATCCTCTCCAGAACATCGGTCGCATTTTTTTCGTGGTATAACTCTATATTTATTAGGTAATCCATACTTATGTAATTCATACAATGACATATGCATATTCTCATGCATCGCGATCACCTAATACCATCTAAGCCGAT
>TARA_R110001592_G_scaffold41439_7_pt1 | contig 28415 bp, 34 predicted proteins | sample TARA_R110001592 | Tara Oceans TARA_R110001592 (sample SAMEA4398387) | marine metagenome | biome: Polar Biome; feature: [SRF] surface water layer (ENVO:00010504); material: water (ENVO:00002006), including particulate matter (ENVO:01000060) such as... | depth 5 m | reverse complement strand
TCAACCGGAACCAAAGATCCGTCTCCGACTACACTAGGAAAGTCTATCATCCTAACGTCTTGTATGGTTTTCATTTATTCTCTATGCCCCATTCTTCGTCGAAGGAGCCCGGAGGAAGCTTCCATTCATCTTGGGGGTCATATTTTTCAGTTAGATAGTATAGCATGATTGACTCTGGTTGCAGCGCCATATAGCCATGCCAGATTCCCGGTTCTATTTTTAGTATTTTTTGATCCTTGTCTGACAGGTATTGCCACTCGACATAAACAGATCCATCTTCTTTTGGTATCCCAAGCCCAACTTTAAAAGACCCCTTGGGGCAGTACCAATAGTCGGTTTGTATTTCGTGCCTGTGCCACGCTACAATGTGTGATGTAGAATTTACGTGCGTTATATTTATCTGGCCATTAACTTCTGGGAATATATTAAGAAGTCTTTGGCCCCTATCGTCCTCGTGATATTGTATGTCTTGAATATTAGTTTTGCTCATTTATTACTACTTCCTATTGGAAACTCTAGCCTAGTATATAATTTGAATTGGTATGATGCTTGCATACTTGCTAGTTGCTTGCCAGTATCTGTTTGTGTGAGACAATCAATTATAGTGTTGCTATTATGTATTATGGCTTTTAGATTTTCTACAGGTGTACAATTGTATATTAAACTGTTACGTGTGCTGCTTAGCTGTTCCCAATTTTTTCTAGTGATATTAATATAGGCCATACCCAACGCCTCTGCTGCCGCCTTAACTGCTAACGCATATCCCCCATTGCCCAATATGTAAAAATTAGCATAATCCACCTCAAGACGTTTAAGATAATCTGACGCCGCTAAGAAGTCTGTATTGTATGCCTTTAGTTTGTTGTTATTGTTTATTACGGTATTTGCCGCTCCTATTTTTGCCGAGTCGTCAATTTCGTCCACATATTTTAACACTTCTTTTTTGAACGGCATCGTGATTGCAAAACCTTTTATATTAAGCGTCCTTACAGATTTTACAGCGTTCTCTATATTGTCCACAGAGAAGGATTTGTATATTTTATTCAAGCCATAATAATAAAATGCTGAGTTCATCATTTGACAGCCAGTGTTGCCAGCATTTTTTGCAAAGGAGCAATATATTTCAGTGTCTTTATTTATCCAAGACATTCACGATCCTCTCATTTATTTTTTCAGCGCTTAAGCCATACTTGCTGTACAGGTCACTTGGCAAGCCTGATTCTGGGAATTGATCATCTACTCCAATTCTGTTTAGCTTAGCTTCAAGACCTTTTTCCGCTATTACTTCTGCGACGGCAGAGCCTAGTCCACCAATAATGGAATGATCCTCTACTGTGAAAACATTACCAATAGAATATTTTTTAATTATTTCCACATCTAATGGTTTAATTGTGGGCATATCAATAACAGTAATATCTATATCTTTGGTCGCCTCAAGAACATCCTGCAACACACACCCAGTTGAAAACACAACACCCATAGATCCTACCTTGTGGACAACCCCTTTACCAAGCTCAAAAACAACATTTTCTTCATATGGCTCAGAAACGGGCTGTCGTCCCAGTCTTAAATAGTGGGGATTTTTTAAATCTTTATCGCAAAGATATTTGACAATAGATCTTGCCTGATTATAAGATGACGGATTTAAAACAGTCATTCCGGGCAACGACCTCATAAGGCTTACATCTTCTAATCCCATCTGAGTTACACCGTCTCGACCAATAGCCAAACCGCCGTGTGTTCCGACAATAATGCATGGCGCATTGGAATAAGATATCGAGCATCGAATAGTGTCATATTTGCCTGTCAAAAAAGAGGCGAAAGACGCTAAGAAAACTTTGTATCCGTGTTCTGAAAGCCCGGATGCAACACCGATCATGTTATTTTCAGCAATCCCCATTTCAAAAAATCTTTCGGGATATGCCGAGCGGAACTTATCTATCTTTGTTGCTTTTCCGAGATCAGCGCTCAAGGCAACAATTTTATCATTGTCTTCTCCTGAGAGAACTAATTGTTCTCCAAATCCATCACGAGTTGCTTTCATAGCTTAGCTCCTTTAGTGCCTCTGTATATTCTTCCTGAGATGGAACCTTAGCGTGCCAAGCGGGAGTTTCCATAAAAGAAACACCCTTTCCCTTTACTGTGTCGAGTATAACGCAGATAGGTTTTGTGCATAGCATAGATCGTGGTTCCAGATTTTTAAAAGTGTGTTCTATTGACTGCATATTGTGACCATCAATCGTGACTACTTCCCATCCAAACGATTCTATTTTACAGCTCAAATCGCCAATGTCTAATATGTCTTTTACAAAACCATCATTTTGAGCTTTGTTGTAATCAACGATACAGATCAAATTGTCCAGCTGATATTTCGGAGCCAGCATAAATGCTTCCCAGACCTGACCTTCTTGAATTTCTCCATCACCTAAAATACAAAATACTTTGTTGTTTATATTTTTAGCATATTGCATTTTGTAGGCAATCGCGTGCCCAATACCAATACTTAAGCCTTGGCCAAGAGCGCCAGTTGTGGCGTGCATATATGATAATCTTTGTTTATCGGGATGACCCTGTAAGGATGAATTAACTTCTCTGAAATCTTCTAGAGTTTTCAAGAATCCTAATTCGTAAAGAACAGCGTATAAAATAGGAACCGCGTGTCCTTTTGATAAAATTAATTTATCGTTACCATCAACTAAATCATAGTTTTCATAAAGGTAGGCTATAATTTCTGCCAACGAGAAGCTTCCCCCAATATGTCCAGATTGTTTTTCATAAACCATGTCTAACACATGTTTTCTCAAATTGTTTGGTTTAATTTTCATTTGAGACGTACTCCTTTAGCAATCCAACTGCTATGTGGGAAATTTTTGAGATGCAATCTTCATAATGAAAGTTATTATTGTTTCCACCAGTTTGACCGGGGAAAGAGGATTTATCACTATTAATTCTTAAAACTATGTCAGCATATGCGTCAGATTTCGTATTTTGGTTTCTGGTCATAACAACACAAATCATATCCAAGTCTTTTGCAATTTTTAATGCTTCGATAATATTTTTAGAATTACCAGAGCCAGACATAGCAAACAAAACATCACCTTGTCTTCCTTGATACTTTAGCTGCTCAGAAAAAATATACTCAAATCCCAAATCATTTGTTATTCCGGTTATTGCTGCACCAGAATCACAAAGACTAACAGCTTGGAATTTATTGCGAACGCCCTTTCTTGCAGACTTATCTTCCGATACAAATGGGTGCATATTTAAATCAAGAACTAAATTTTGAACTGATGCAACATTTCCCCCATTTCCGCAAGCAAACACCTTTCCTTCATTATTATATGTCTGAATAATCAAATTCACAAATCTCTCTATGTCTGATGTTGGTATAGATAAAAATGCTTTATTAGACTCTTCCTTGTATAGTTCTATCGTATTATTCATTATTCCATCTTCTTTAAAAATTTTGTTAACATATACTTCCCTAGCAGAAACAAAAATTCTCCGTATTTTTCATTGTGAAAATCTTTGTATAATGAGCAGATTCCAATGTATTGTAAAATTCCCAAGAGGGCAACATTGTCCCATTTGAAATTATTCTCATTACAAAAAGTTTCAAAATATCCCATCAGGAACAAAAGATTATTTTTTATGTTATACTCAACATAGGCTTGGTTGTTTTTAATTGAGTAGTCATAACCTTTTGATAAAACCACCTGACCATTTATCAGTAGGGCGTGGTACAATTTACCCAAATCATAATAAAAATCTCCAATATTTATACTATCGCCAAACGAATCGCGCCAATCAATTAATTTAAAAGTGTCACCGTCATAGACAATGTTCTCAGGTTGAAAATCGCCATGAAAATTAGATGGTATAGAGTTGCCATAAATTGAATCCCAGTCTATTTTTTTAATCAAATTATTGATAGCTTCAACTTTTATTCCATTTATGTATTCAATTTTATCTAAATAAGTGTTTGCAAAAGGCTGTATTCTTTTGATTGTTTTTTCGTGATACATCTTTTTACAATCTTTTAAAAAGCCCTCTGTTTTTTCGTATTTAATTTGGGCAAAATTATCTTTGTAGAAATGCAAAACATCTCTTAAGATATCTTCATCAGATATTTTTGACAGCAAGTCGCCTTGTACGTACTCATAAGAATACATGTTTTCGTTGACCCTTACGGCCTTTGGCGAGCAGCCTTGAAGATACTTAACTCTCTCAATTCTTTTTTCAACTTTTTCACTATCGTCAAAGTATTTAATAACCTTATCACCTTCAATAAAAACTACTTCTTTATTTTTAACCGCAACCACTTCATTGGAAAAGTTTTTTCTTGCGCTCTCATACGATTCATTGTTGCCAGTATCAAACCAAGTAAAATCAAGAAGCCTAACATCTTTCAAGCCCTTAAAACCACTTATGACTTGATATTCCCCATGGCTATAATTTCCATCTTCCAAATGTTTCCAGTAAGATGCATAGTCATGAACTCCAGCCATTCCAATATAAGCACGTTCTCCGCGCCCATAGTACAGTTTTTCTAAATACTCATTGCCATCAGCTAAGCAATACTTCGAAGACTCATTGGGATCAATATGAGAAACCCCTAGCCAGTTTTCCTCTAAGCTGTCTAACATCTCTACTTCTTTAACGATGGTATCTGCCGAAGTAAAAATAAATGGTGTCTGTAGATATTCTTTGCATTGCAAAAGGCTATATCCGGGGCCAGAACCTTCGCCGTCATAGTTTTCAACATGTGCAAAATCTATTTTCCTGTCGCAAAAAACGCTTTGAACATAAGATTCAACTTGCTTATGCTTGTGCCCTACCGCTATTACTATTTCAATATGGCTTGGGACGCTCCTTATTATATGAGATATCGCGGCTTTGTTCTCCAAAGGCAATAGGGCTTTGTGCAGCCCAGAAACACATGTATTTCTCGTGCCCTTACCAGCCGCCAAAATACAAAGCTTGTAGTCTTGTTTATTAATTATGCTCATCCTCTATTTTGCCAGATTCTCTATTTGTGTCGTCTTGATACCTAATCACATCATTAAGGTGCGGCGTTGAAACCTCTAGAGCCGTGTAAGATTCTCTTGCAATAACCCTATGCTTTCTATTGAGAGGCACTGTCCATCCAGAGCCAGCCTTATAAATCTTGGATTCTAGAACCCCTTCGTCGTTTTCTAATAGCACTTCGGCTTCGCCCTCAATAACGTAATTTGCTTCAATCTTGTGTTCGTGTGACTGCAAGCTGCATCTATTTCCCTTTTCCATATGGATAAGTTTATATGCGTAAAATTCATTTAGCTCCAGCCACAACTCATAGCCCCACGGCTTTATAACTTTATATTCACTGACAGATAGCGCGTCTGGCTTATTTTTATCAATGACATCCTTATATTCTTCCAATGATTCTTTAATAAATAAGTCTTTAATATGCTCAAATTTCGACATTTTTTATCCCTTCATTTCTTTTTACTTTAATAGCGTAAGCGGTCTCATCTCCATTTGATTTACAATCGTTTATCAGATATCTTGGACCGCTACCAATACCCATAATTAATTGATCATAAAATACACCAATATTGCTTAGTTGTTTCTCAGTCGCCGATCTTGTGGACTCTCTTCTGCCAGTAGTAAGAACTACAGTATAGCCCTTTCTATCCCACTCTATTAACTTATCTATGGTTCCATCTAAGACCACAGGATTATTTTTTAATTGCTTAAAAACGTTTCCATGATGCTGCAAAAGGGTTCCATCTATATCACAAAAAATTGTTTTCATACCTTCCTCTTGACTCCATAGTCTTCATCGTTTAGTAAATGTTCTAGATTTTCATCGCTAATAAATTCCTGTATGTGTTGACGAGATGAAAATGTGGGCCTAAGACAATACTTATGCCTGTGATCAAACAGAGTTCCAAACTTATCTGTATTTTCACTACCGCCCAAGAACCAATGATCAGAAATCGCCAGATGCTCATCAATACTACCATGCCTAAAGTTACCATAAAATTTATTTTTATCCAAGCCTTCTAGTTCAAACTTTTTATAAAACATGTTATCAAATCTCGTCAGCAGAACAAAGTCATATTTAAAATCATTTTCTGCCTCGTATTTTTGTTTTAGTTCTATGCTTTTTTGTGAGCTATAGTATCTACTAGAAGATCTAAAGGCCATTCTTTTCATTTCTTCTAGAATATTTTCCACACTACCCCTAGATGAAAGCAGGGCGTTATAGCCAAACTTAGAAGAATCGCTGATTTCCCATTTGTCTATGTTGTTTCCAATTAATCCATAGTCGGCTAAATCGACGCTAAAATCTCTTTGAAGTTCAAATTCATAAGACTTTGGGTCGTATAAATTTAAGACATATTCTGCACTGTTTATTGACCAAGAATGGAAGAAAAAATCAGTTTCATAATGGTCGCATAAATTTTTCTTTAAATAGTAATATGGCAAAGAAACATCATTAAAAACATCTGATTCTCTCATCAGGTTTGCGCTGGGGTCTCTACCTGAAGCGCAGCCAACATTACCCAAATTTCCAAATAAACATACTGCAACTCTCATTATATGATCTCCATTTTGTCTTTACTAGTAAAAGTCTGCGGTGCCATCCATTAAATCTATTATGCGATCGTGGTCAATGCCATTTGTCGGGCTCCACCCATACGCTTCAATTTTTGAATTGCTCTCCCTTTCTTCTAAAATAGATTTTATTATTTTAAAAGATTCATCTTCATCTATCTCTGCAACATCAGACAAATATTTTGAAACAGGTTTCAAATTTTCTTTATTGATAATATACTTATCGGTTCCGTAAAAATATGTATCACGGGCTTTGTTGCCCAAGGAGATTCGCCCAAGATTGCTATCTGTGCTGTGTCGGTATACCCAGATATCTGGAATCACTTTTCTATTGCCATGTATGGCGCTCAAAATGCCCGGAATAATTTCTTCCCAAACACCAGATCTATATTCTGGATTTTCTAATAAAAATCTATTATTTTGCGAATGAAATTTGGTCCTATGTAGGGCGTGAGCATATCCAATAAAATAAGGTATTTCTACTTGTAGCCTGTGTACCGGATCACTAATTGCAAAATCATTAGATAAATGATAATCATAATAGTTGTTGCTTTTGCATCCACCGATTACTTTGGCTTTAGAATTATACCAGTGTTCGTGCCCCTGACAGCTAACATAGTCTGGATTGTCTCTTAAAAACTTTACGCCCTTTTTTATCGAAGGAATGATAAACAAATCATCATCAGGACAGTCTATAACATACTCAGTCTTAACATCAGAAAAAGCTAAATTTTTAGCAACCAGATATGGAACAGCATCAAGCCAAACATATTGAAAATTTTTCGATTTGAAAAATTTGCTTATTTCTTTCCACCCGCTGATCGGCTTTTCAGAACTATCATATATGATTTTTTTACAGTTAAAAGAGGAATAATATTCTATTACTTTGCTAATATTGAATTGTCTATCTCTGACAAAAATGATTAAAGTCAGATCTGTAAAATCGTCTTTCATGACAGCACGCTCCTGATTCCATCGCATATAAATTGTAAATTATCATCTGTTAGATTATAAGCGCCCGGAAGATTCACACCCCTATTAGATATGTCATAGCTTATTTTGTTTTTTCGTATGTGTTCTTCTTTTGAATTGAATGGCGGCAAAGATGAAAGCGGATAGAAAAATGGACGAGAGGGTACTCCAATTTCTTGTAGCTTATTTATAAATTCTGTTTTATTCATATTGTATGATTTGTCTAAAACCAGCGTTGTAATCCAAGCGCCGTTTATAGCGCCTTCAGGCTCGTAATTAAATTGCAAGTTTAGATCGGATAATTCTGTTCTGTAAAAATCTAAATGCTTTCTTTTGACTGCAACTAATTCGCCAATTCTTCTAAATTGCGCTAATCCCAAAGCCGCCTGAACGTTAAATGGCATAAATTTGTATCCTACTAGTTCATTATAGTAAGGCTTCGTGTTTGGCCCTCTACCTAAATCTCTAAATTTTACGCATTTTTCAAATAATTCATCATCATCTAAAAGCAACATTCCCCCTTCGCCCGTTGTCATAGTTTTGGTATTGTGAAAACTAAAAGTAGAAGCCAAGCCAAAATTACCAGCCCTTCTTCCATTTAGCATGGAGCCCAAAGCCTCGGCGGCGTCTTCTATTATGGGTATGTCGTATTCGTTAGATATCTTTTCTAGCTCGTGCCAATTAGCCATGTTTCCAAATAAATCTACAGCTATGATAGCTTTAGTGTTTTTATTTATGGATTGTCTAACAGATTCTGGGTCTAGGCACCAGCTATCTTTTTCTATATCGCAAAACACAAGCTTCGCGCCAAGATGATGAGAAGACACAGCGCTTGCTATCCAAGTACATTCTGGCACTATTACTTCGCTGAATGAGTCAACGCCAATTGCTGCCAATATTAAATGTATAGCAGAAGTGCAATTGGGTGTCATTAGGGCATATTTTCTATCATGATATTTAGCAAATTCTTTTTCAAACATTTCGCAGTAGAAATATTTATCACGATACCATCCATTTTTTAAAGCGTCAACCACATATTCTATTTCTAAATCCCCTACATCAGCGCCAGCCATGTATATGGAATTCATTTCTGTTGGCACTTGGCCATCAAAAATTTCAGAGGACATATTGGTATTAGACTTCTTCAAAATATTCACCTATGGTAAATCTTTTTTTATTTGTGTATGATGTCAAATTGTTATCAGTGTATTTGGACTTAGGCAGCACTCTGAAATCTACACTAACTCTGGTTTCGTCGCTAGTATTCACTTTGTTTCCATGTGGTATGGTGCTACCGCTCCACTGGGCTATTTGGCCATATTTTGTCATCATGGGAACAAAAGAACCGCCATGCTCATACCATATCGTATTATCTTCATTGACATCGGTGAATGGCAAGAAAAAATTTACTTCATGCTTGGAATGATTAAAGTCACTATCTTTGTGGACACCTTGTATAGACCCCACATTTAAATCATCGCCACCACCTAAAGCCCTACTATCTACAGCATGTATTCTAAAAGTGGGAATCTTTTGTATTAGAATATCTTCTTGCCATAGTGGGGAGATAAATTCCCTTACAAATTTTTTGTAGATAGATAAAAAGGATTCGGGCTTACTGTAATACCTTTTATGAAAAATTGTGCCCTGAAGGCTTTTGCCGTTTTCATTTACGTAATTTTCTTTTAAAAATCCATCGTCATAATGTAATTCGTGCAATTTGCAAAGATTTTCAACTTGGATAATATCTTCTATCGCCCCCCTGAAGTCGTAGGCACGGCTATCATAATCTAGAATTTTCATTGCTCGACCTCTCTTATATCTATATTTATGTAGTATTTTTTGTCATTCAATATAAAGTGGCTAGACGGACCATCGCTAAAAGATTTTGCTCTCATTATATTAATTAAATCTATCGCCTTATAGCTTCTATTCAAATCTATTTCTGAATGCTTAGCGATATTTTTACCATAATGAAATGTGCTGTTGCTCGTAGATTGCTTTTTAGGATTAAGATCTCCATTAATTATTTTTTCATATGAATCTATAAATAGTTCTGTAATACATTTCAACGATTCAGCATATAAGCTTTCGCCCGTTGTTGTAATTGATGTTTCTATCTCTTTCTGAAATAATACATCTCCCTCATCTATGCCAGCATTGATAAAATGCAATGTCGCTCCAGCGGGAGTGCCATCAACAATAGACCAATAATATGGATGCTTGCCCCTGTTAAAAGGAAGAAGGCTAGGGTGTAAATTTATAAAGCCAGTATTTACTGCGTCAATAGCTTCTTGTTTGATTATATCGGGCCACCACAGCAAGAAAACTAAATCAATATCATTTGATTTTAATTCATTTATAAAAAATTCACTATTGGCATCTATTTTTCTGTAGCATTTGATTCCATGGGAAGAAAATATTTTATATATTTCTTCTTCGTATGCGTCATTTTTGCATGTGATAACAAAATCTAAATCGCATTCTTTTTCAGTAAGAAAGAGTGCCAAGTCTCTTCCCACTAGATTTGCGACACAGGCGCATATTTTCATTTTTTATTTTCCGTATACACAATATCTAATAAATTTTCAAGCCTTAAATCATCGGGAAAATACTTGTATGTCTTCCATCCAAAATCTTGTTTCATTTTGTACGAATTGTAAATTAAGCTATTCTTATAATCATTGTTTTCAATGTGGCTGTTTAGCTCGTCTATGTTTATAAACCAGTAAGGCAACAAATAATCTCCCCATATCTGAAGCGTTAAATATGTTGGTATGTTTCCAGCACTTAGATGGGAAAGTATAATATATTTTGGATTACACCTTGTTAAATCTCGTAGCGTTTTTTTCCAGTCCTTCGTGTATTGTAGCGCGGTTCTTATGTATACTATATCAAATTTTTTCTTGGGAATATTCTGATAGAACTTAATCGGAACATTGGCGTTTTTTCCAGCGTCACATATGCTTGGCAGCTCAACTATACTATAGTCTATTGTTTTATCAGTGTGTGGCAATAAGGAAAAATAACTTAGCCCTATTCCTCCACCATAATCAAGAATCGATATATTGTTTTTACTATACTGATTAATATACTCTACTAGTAAGCTATTTCTATCTTTTATTGTGTCTAATTCTTTTTCTATATTTTTTAATCTATCTATCTGTTTCTGTGCCCATATTTCATTGTCATAACTCTGCACATTTTTTGGCAGGTCATCATATGAAGCATAGGTCACGTTTTTCCAGCCGTGAGATCTGCTCATAGTAATCTCACACGGGGTACGTGCGTCAGGAATTTTCCAGTGAAATCTTTTTCCTTATTTTTGATTTCTTTAGCAAAATTCCAAGCGCCAAGAAATGCGCAATCAACCGAATTATCAAATCCTTCCTCTGGAGTGATGATAGGTATGTGCATTCCGGGTGAGTGTTTACCTTGTTTTTCAGGTGTTGTGTCTGTAATATATTGTATCAGATCAACTCCTATTTGGCAGTAATTAAATATGGTTGCAGATTTAGAAGTCGCCCCATAGCTAATAACTTTTTTGTTTTCGTTCTTGAGGCGTGTCAATATATTTAATAGGTCATTTTTTGATGTGTGTACTTTTTCAGCAAAATCATCTAGTACTGACAATTTATCAAGGCCCATATTTCTCTCAAGTGTTAAGTTGTCTTCAACACTAGTATCCTCATTGGCTTTATTTGTCTTTTTTACATATATTCTATTTGATCCGCCATGGACTTCTAGTTTTTCTACTTTGACTATAGAGAGGTTGTTTCTATTTAGAATGTTTTGCATCGCTGTGACAGAAAACACATGTGGGTGCTCATCGTATATTTGGTCGTAAGAATTTAGGTTTACCATTCTTTCAAGAGACGGATCTTCAAATATGAACAGGCCATCATCGGCTAGTATGTTTTGAATCGCCTTAAAAGTCCCATCTAGATCTGGTATGTGGCACATGCAGTTAGCCGAGAAAACCAAGTCCATTTTTCCCTGATCTTCTAGTATTTCGCTTGAGGTGTCTATGTCCCAAAATTGAGCATATGTCTCATATCCCATATCGTTTGTTTCTTGCGCGAAGTTGCCACAAGGCTCAACAGCAAAGGTTGTTTTCTTGTTCCAGTTTTTTATAAATACGCCGTCGTTGCTACCTATTTCTAATACTTTTGGGCTGCGCTGTATATTGTCTTTAAAGTATTTGCTGAATTTAGCAAAGTGGTCTCTCATCGTTTTTGACATAGAGCCTCGATAGGCATATTCATCATTAAACATCATGGGCGCGTCAACATAATCCATTTGCGTAACCAAGCCCGTATCTTGATCAAATCCCACACTAAGATTGTAGAAGAACTCATTTTCAAATTCGTCTTCGTTTAGAAATCGATTTGCTATGGGCTGGCGTCCCAGATCTAAAAATTTTATTTTATCCACAGTGCAATCTCACTATTAATCTTTCCTTGCCTTCGTCGCACTTTCCACCCTTGTGGAAGGTGTCTGTATCAAATACTATAAGTGTTCCAGCAGGGGCTTCTACTGGCTCACAGGGCCACTTTTCTAAAAGTTCTGGGTAGTCAAGGTCTATTCTGTTTTTAACGCCTTCATAGTTCTTTGCCCCCCAAGCATTGGTTCTTAATTGTCCACCAAGAGTGCGAGACCCCACAGAGCAATTGAAAGCACCAGAAGACTTATCAACATCTGTAAGATATATGAAGAATTTAAGCCTCCAGTGTCTGTCGAAGTGCAGCCAGCCATTTCTGGCAAGCTCTCCGTCGAATTTATAGTCGTGCGTTGCAAACACATTCATGCCGTAATCATTGGTATGCCCGGTATACGCTTCATGTAATACCCTCATCCATTTTTCATCATATACTTTAAAGATGGCGCCATCCTTGGGAAAAGTTGAGATATTTTCGCCCCTATAATTTCTTCCAAATTCATAGTGACCAGCCTCATTTTCGCATCTATTCAAAATATCATCGTGTAAACCTTGTAGTGTTTCTCCGGTTAAATAGTTTTCAATCTTAAAAACGCCATCTTTGAGTAGCGTTTGGCACATTGTTTCAGTTGTCGATTCTTTTGTTAGTGTGGTTATCATACTAAAGACTCCGCATATTTAATATCTTGTACTGTATTTATATCTACAGAATATTCGGGTGGAACAATAACACCCTTAACATTACCCTTAAAAAAGTTTCTATTTTTTAATATGGTGTTCCAACGGCCCATATAAAAGGCTCCAGATGGTTTATGGTATTTTTTAATGAATTTACTGTTTGTTAAGCCAGCCTCAAGATTATCAAAAACAGGCAATACCCATCCATCTTTCATACAACAAGACAGCTGAATAGTTTCTGGCATTTCGGTCATACTTACCACAGAGTCAATATGATTATTATAAAATTCTTCTATACCACTAATAATATACTCTCTCTTTGTGAATGGGCACGTTGGCAAAAAATAAGAAAATATATCATATCTTTTTTCATGGGTTTCCATTAAATCCAGCATCGCCTCCAAAACCGTAGCTTTTGTTGTTGCGTGGTCCGCTGGTCTTTCGTGTCTAACAACTGGCAAATCTTTTACACAGTCAAAAATTTCATCACTGTCCGTAGATATAATTATTTTGTCAAACTCTTTTGTCGAAACCACCGTTTCTGTCATCCATCTGATAAGTGGTTTACCTTTGAGATGGTAAATGTTTTTGTGCTTTAATCTTGTTGATCCGCCCCTTGCGGGTATAACGGCTAGTTTTGTGGGTTTCATTGTATTGATCCTATCGCTTTAGCCCTATGTACTAGTAATTCTAGCTCGTCAAGCGGTATGAGGCATTCGCCATCTGACACAGATTCTAACGGTCTTGGATGAGTCTCCGCGAACACTCCATCATAGTTGAACAAATCAGCAGACACAAAATATCTAGCAGCTAGCGTGGGATCTCCTTGAGACCCATAGACCGCTCTAGATCTTTGGGTAGAATGGGTGCAATCAAGTATCACTTTATCATAATATTGCTTTAGTTCGTCCACGATACCAAAATTAACAAACAGATCGTGATAACCAAAGTTTGAACCCCTATCAGTTATCCACGCTTGGCATTCTGGATTTGTTTCTTTAATCTTGTCAACAGACGCAATCAGATTGTTTGGCCCAAGCCATTGTCCTTTCTTGATATTAACCACGGGGAAATGTTTGGCGGACTCCGCAATCAAATCCGTTTGCCTAGATAAAAACGCTGGTATTTGCACCGCATCAATCACCCCGGTTAGCTTTTCAATTTGCCAACACTCATGAACATCGGTAGTGAATTTAATATTTGGATATTTTTCTTTTGCCTCTTTCCATATCTCTAAAGCCTCGTCTAGTCCGGGTCCACGCCCGCCATGAAGAGAGGTTCTGTTAGCCTTATCAAAACTAGCCTTCATATACCACATATCGCTATCTGACATTATACGGTTAATTTTTTCCATACAACTAAAGAAAAGATCCCTGTTCTCAATTGAGCATGGTCCTAATATCCAAGCTTTATTTTTCATTTATCTTTGTCCCTTCGATCATATTAGCCAACTTTTCATCTAGGTCTGTGCATTTTTCGGGCCAAGGGTCTCTATTGTTCAGGCATGTCAAATCCATTATTTTTAATGATGCCCTAAGAGATCGGTGCCAGCCATTAGCCATGAATACGTTAAAAAACTTTGATTCTTTTTGTAAGATTTTTATTCTTGTTTCAAGATCGCGATCAAAAAAATCGTTTTCTATCGAAGGGAACAGGTTTCCTATCCCAGACAAAAAAGAATTGGCGCCAGCAGATTCTAAGAACTGAAATCTTCTCATGCTGCCACCAGCCACAATAACGTCTAAGTCATTGTTTAGGTCTCTGATAAAACCATAAGACTCTTGTAGATTTGGATGCTCTTCTTTGACGCCTATTAAATCCCCATTTTGATGCATGAAATTTAAAATATCTGCGGTATAATTCCAATCGCCCGAAACGCCAGACCGCATTTTTTGTGTGTGTAAATACACGCCTTGTTCAGCCGTATCACATATGCTCTCCACGTACTGCCTGAGCGTGTATTCGTTGTAAAATCTATCTGGGTATAGCGCCATAAGTGTTGAATCTTCGTCTAGATATCCAAGAGCCTCTCTCACAAAAGATTCGGTGTGCAAAGAAGGCAGTGCTGGTATGCCTAGTATTTTTTGGCCGTCAAAATTTTCTGCAACGCACCTATTAAGCTCATGTATTTCAGACACGTCTAAAAAATTAAATTGGGAAGTTCCAGCCGTTGTCATGACGCAAGTCGCCCCATTATCTTCTAAATATTTAAGATAATTAATAGTCGAATCCAGCTCAAGAGACTGGTCTTGATTATAGGATGGTGGTATTGCCACGACGGGTCGCTTGGGCGTCATTTAGATTTCCTTATTTCTATATCAAATATGTCTTCAGCAGGAGTAAACAGCCTAGTAATTTCTCCTAATTTGTATCCATAGTAATCTATGGTGCTCATAAGCTGTTCTCGGTTATGGTAAAACTCATACGTCATTATGCCATAAGCCATATATTCTTTAAAATAATTTGGCTGTTCTGTTATTCTGATTCTTTGTATTAGTAGCTCATTGGCGTCAAGAGATAAAAGATGTTCTATGCATTTATCTCCTTCTGGTAAAATATCAGTTAGACCATTGGCCACAATTAAATCCCCGCTATGAATATCTTCAGGCATAATTTCTTGATACAATTTACAAACAAAATTGCCACCCCATTCTTTTTTGGCTATATCTATTGCGTGCTGTGAATAATCATATCCTATATATTCCACATCTAAATTTTCAAGAACAGGATAATAACACCCTATGCCACATCCCACGTCTACTATTCTTTTTGGGTTGTGAGTTTTTATATAATTTATTAAATTTACCCAATGTGGAACTCTTTCCGCTTCGCCGTTTGCAATTGCTTCTTTGTTTATTTGCAACTGATGTAAAAAAGCATTTTTGGAATTCTTCCAAGAATCTATATGTTTATATTGTTTGTTATTAGACATATTTACTCAACTGTTTTTGAAATTTTTCTTGCAGTTCTTCCATATTTGATTTGATTATTTCTGGATGCTCTCCATTAAAATCTCCAGTAAAACATGGACCCCTGTACGATGGTTTGAATTCATGCACGCCGTTGTACTGTCCTTCTATTCTCTTCTTCTGATCTTTGTCTCCAGTAACCCAAGGTAAGTATATCTCATTAAAGTAGTTATCTATGCAGTTAGATTTGCTTAGATATTCTTTGTAATACTTTAGCTTATTGTATACCTGATCTGGGAACACATAAGAGTAATGATACATTCTTACATTAAACTTGCCAGCAAGCACATTAAAATCAAGATGTTTTTCGGGCCAAGGATCTGATATTTTGTGGGCGATAGTCGGGGGTCTGTGCGTGGCCCAATAAGAACCGGGATAGACTTTCCTTATTCTCATAAATTCGGCACCCTCTTCAAATCCCGTAAGGTATTTATCAAACCCGCCATAAAATGTGAGACTCTTAAATCCAACCGAGGTATATCTATGTAGCTCTAATAGATTTATTATTTTTTCTATGTCCTCTGGCTTAAATACTTCGTCGCAATCTAGGTTCCAGATATAGTCTGTTTCGTCATCAATGAATTGCATATACGCGCTACATTGATCGTCTTTTTCTGCATATTGAGAATGTATTATCTTTATCTTGTTGTCTGGATCTGGGAACGCCTCTAGTATCTCATTTGTGCCGTCTGTGGACGTTGTGTAGCCCTGTTCTTGCCAGTATGACACTGGACCCTCGGCTATTAGAATTTGGTGCGCGTAAGGATACACAGAGGCCAGAGTCTCTTTCAATACCTGATCGCCATTTAAAACGATCATACCAAATGTTATTTTCATTAAATAATATCCTTATATTGCATTGTCCTAACATACCAATCATTATAATATCTAATGATTTCTGGTTTACGGAGGTTAAAACTAACCCAAGCCCCAGACCTGTCAAATCTATAGTTGTTATTTTCGTAGTCAGGAGTAAACTGAGAAAAATGCACAAAATACATTGGTTGAATTCTTGTTTTAGGTTCAATCCCAATATTCATATTTGAATCAGGCGACCATTTAATTTCCCCTCCCAAGTCTTCGTCTAAATATTCATACAGAGACATATTCCAAGGCGCGCCATGCCCTATCTCTTCATCTATTGTGCAGACGTTCTCCTCACCAAACAATCTGCCAAAAGCTTCTAGGTATTTCTGATCTCCGCATGTTCCATATTCGTTTGCCCACTCATTTTTTATATTGGCTACTGAATCTCGCCACCACTTTAGGCACTTGTATCCAGCTTCATCATTTTTAAAGTACACTAAGCCAACATTATAAGCCCCCACATGGCATCCTAGCTCATTGTGTCTGTGCAGCATTATAGCTATGCTTTTTTGAGATATGAAATCGTGTATCTTGTCAATAGAGCCATAAAAACATATATCGGCATCAACATAAAGTATATCATTTAAATCAAGATGGGCAATTAGATATTCTGTAAAAAATGACGCCAAGGCCCAACAATATGTATTGTCGCCAGTTGGATTATAAACCGTGTTCTCTTCTAAGGTTTTAAATCCCTTAGTTTTTTTTAGGTCGTCAAGATGGATGGGTTGTACGTTTTTTAAATCCATTTCTTTTAGTTTGTTATATGTTTCATCGTCAAGGCATAGATAATAAAGAGTAAAGTCTTGCTCGCATTGCTCCAGCAGTGAATCATACATAGCTAGGCCATATCTGAAATAATTTTTATCTGAAAGGCTACATATGTTAATCACTGGTTTCCTCCTTTGCATATATCGCATCGCCCCACCCCGGTGTTGACCACTCAACATAAAATCGTTTAAAGCCAAATTTTGAAACATAAGCATCTATATCTTCAATAAGGGCGCAGTCTTTGTACACTTCAGTGCGATTTACTTCCGCTATTATTAATTCTATTTGATTTAAATAATCTCCCACGCCTTTTAGCACTTCTAGCTCATAACCCTGAACGTCTATATTTAACAAGTTGTGATTAGATATGTCTAAGCCTTCTTCTTTAACAAATTCGTCAAACCTTTTTACGCTTATGGTTTGCTTGTCGGGGAAGAAGGTCACTTCTGGATGAAGCTTTAAATGATCTTTGGGTTCTAGTATTGAGCTTGATGCTCCAGCACCATGTCTCCAGCCGCCCTTTCTATCCGATATAAACATCTCTGCTTCTTGCTCTTCTGAGCCCAGAGCAACATTAAATGGCTTTTCTGTTGGCCAGCATTTAAACTTTACCATATCGTAAAGCTTCTTTTGTGGCTCAAACAAGATTGTGTTATCTAGACCTAGAGATCTGTAGTCAGACAATTCTTCACCCAAAAATGCGCCGACATGAATTACTCCAGTCATTTTAACACCAGTCGCTCTTTGTACTTGTTGTAGATTAAATATCATGTTAATCCTTTCAATATGTCTATTTCTGTATGTGGACATCTAATATCACTAAAATCTAAAGATTCTAGCTCTATCCTTTGTCCAGATAAGTACTTACTCAAGAGAAGCTGCGGCGTATAGTCGTGATGCTCTCCGCTTCTATTTTCTTCGTGTGTGTCTTGGACACGATTGTTTGGTGTGTTGACAACAACGCTGTGTGTCGGAGAGCACATAAAATTCTTCCCACACGCCCAAAATCTTTGCATCGCCTCTTCAAGTACATTGGGAGTATTTTCCCATTTATACATTGGTTGTAAATAACAAAGCTCATTTATCATTTTTGCAATGTTGTCACGCTGAAAAACGTGGCCATCCACAGAAAGGTCATAAGACCAGTAATCAGCATAGTAATGAATGGTTTTGTTCCAAAACATCATAGTTGTCGCTTGGTCTGGATAATAGCCGTTACATGTGTCTTTGTGCTTGTTGCCCTCCGTCCATCTTTCAGCTATATTCAGTCCCATACGTAAAGATAGGCAGCTTAACACTTTCTGATCTAAAAAACCAAAATTGTCTTGATAGAATGGCCTATAGAAAATATCATCATCTGTAAAAAAACAAATGTAATCATTCTTAGCACCAAGAATAGCATGAAGCACGTCTTTAAGTAGGGAATCACTTTGGGGCCAAAATTCTACACTGGCATGTTCTTTTTCAAGTGTTTTATGGGCTGTTGCAAATTCGGGAGAGTTCTTACAAATGACAATGTTTTGCGTCGAGTTTTTAAAATTTTTATTTATACTCTTTAAGCACAGATCTAGCTGTAGCGGCCTGTCCTTACTGAATATGATCGAAGTAATCATTAAACTTATGCCTTTCCTTGTTGTTGCGATACCAGCTTATTGTTTTTTTAAGACCTTCGCATAGGTCCGTCTTAGCTTTGAATCCAAAAGCTTTTTCCGCCTTGGTGGTATCTAGGCATCTCCTTGGTTGGCCATCTGGAAAATTAGAATTAAAATTAATCTCGCCATCATATCCCATGATTTTAGCTATGATAGATATTAGTTCTTTAATTTTTACTTCTTGACCAGTTCCAATGTTTATAGGATCTGCACCTATGTTGGCATCTAATGAGTGAACAATGGCACTGGCGCAATCTTCAACATATAAAAATTCTCTACTAGCTTCTCCGGTGCCCCATAGCTCAATTTCTTTTTTGCCGACGTGCATAGCCCTGTCTATTTTTAAGATTAAAGCAGGGATAACATGGCTAATAGCGGGGTCGAAATTGTCATTAGGCCCATACATATTTACTGGTATGAGATTAACAGCGTTAAAATCGTATTGTTTTTCATAAGCTATAAGAAGCTCCATAAGAGCCTTCTTGGCGATACCATAAGGCGCATTGGTTTCTTCTGGGTAGCCATTCCATAGGTCTTCCTCTTTGAATGGAACTGGTGTAAATTTTGGATATGCGCAAACAGTTCCGACCATTACAAATTTTTTAAGCTTTTCATATTTTCTGCAAGATTCAATAAGATTCATTCCCATTGCCAAGTTTTCATACATGAAAAGGCCCGGATTTTCTTTATTTGCGCCTATGCCTCCAACCCTAGCCGCCAAATGAACGACAATATCTGGTTTGAATTCCTTTAGCGCGTACTCAACATATCTTTGATTTGTTAAATCCCATTGGGCTTTTCCGCCCAAGGGAACAACTTCGTATTTATAAAAATCGTTTAGCTTGTCGCATACAGATTTGCCTAAAAATCCATTGGCGCCAGTTACTAATACTTTTTCTTTACGCATCTGCAAGTGCCTCTTTGGCTGATTTTAATATTGAACTAGACAAATCTTTATATCCAAACTCTTCCAGTATCTTTGCGATCCTGTGAAAGCCCGTGTGGTTGTCTTTAACAAGCCCTTTGCCGATACTGCTAATCTTTTCTCGTTCGTCTTTATTTTTTAAATAATAATCAACTTTTTCTTGGAAGTCTTGTGGGTTATCTGCTATTACTAATCCATCGCCAAACATTTTGTATGACTCTACATTATCACTGATGCAAAATCCTCCAGCATATAATATTTTGAATATTCTTTCATTGATATCTATCCCAAATTCTTGAGCGTGTGGCTCACTAAGATTTGGGCATATTTTAGCGGAAACAAATAAATTTTTCACATCTTCATCTGCTATCAGTCCGCAATATTGGTTTGCGGGCCATGGCTGATTGCCAAAAATTTTGCAGGAATATTTTCCTATTGGATCTAGCAGCGGGAAAAAATACTTATCTATGACTTGCCCCTTGTATGGCCAGTAACCGCCTACAAATCCTATGTCGCAAGCTAGTTTTTCATCAAAAATTGCTTGAGAATAAGCTGTGGTATCTGCGCACATCATTAAAGATATAGGCTTGATGCCAATCGATTCAAAATGATTATGGGTTTCTTTGATTGCTTTTTCGTCATAGTGTATGTGCACGAAGTCTGGTTTGCCAGTTTCGTCTTTAAGTTTTTTTAACATCTCTTTTTCTTTATTAGAGCAGAAGAGTATGTTGAATTTATTTTTGTCTACTAGCTTTTCCCAGTCGCCCCAATCTCCCGCCCTCAGTCCGACCTTTAAGTGTGGCCTTTCATAGATGCATTTTATAGTGGCGTCATCAAGATTGTAAGCTTGACCCAGAAATATATCTGGCTCAACAGTATCAAAAGCGTCAAAAGCTGTTGTGGTTTTGCAATCCCACACATGTGTTTCGATGTTGCACGCACTAAATGCGTTAGCCCAAGCCATTCTTTGAAAAAAATGAGCATGGCCACCATCACTAGATATCATCACTTTCATCAGCTTAAATCCTTTATTCTGTCGATTTCTAATATAGACATATTTTCTGGCTCATAACATCTAAACACAGCGCCCATTGCAATCATTTTATTCAATATCTCAAATGATAACATTTTTTTCTGGATTGTGTCAAATTTATTAAATATGTTTTTTAGTATTTTAATTTCTCGCCCAGTAATATACGCTATTTGGCACCATTTTGTATTGAGACCATAGGAAAATATTGTAGCATTTCCGTCAGCGACCGTTAGTCCAACTTCTTTGTTATCCATCATGTTTTTACTATCTATTATAACAAATGACTTACTATAGTCAATATTTTCTAGGGTTTGTTGATTAAAATATAAATCGCCATGCATAAAAAGAAAATTATTCTTCATGCTGTTGTTAAATGCTAGCCTCATACTTTCTGACGTATTTGTGCTATCGTGCATTTGGTTCTCTACTATTCTAACGCTTCCTCTCATTTTTTTTGCTATCTTGTCTGCTCTATATCCAACAACAGTGATAATTTCAGGAGAATCAAAGCATTGCGATATGGCGCATATTTGATGCTCCAATAGTGTTTTATTGCCTATTTTTATAAGACTTCTAGGTTCGTAGGATTTTATCCTAGAGCCGACTCCAGCCGACAGTATGGCAATCGTTGTATCTGCCAGATTGTTCAGGGATTTTTTTTGTTTTGATGTGATTTTGGTGGTAAATCTTCCCACTATCTACCCCCTAAAATTTGTGCGTGTTTTTGAAAAATTTCTTGCGTCATTTTTGATGACTGATTATTGCCATGCACATTTGCAATAGCTAGACACTCTGGAACATGCACCATAATACATAGCTTAGAAAGCCTAAGCCAAAGATCGTAATCTTCTGTGCAGCCTATGAACTCCTGACTACCCGGACCATGGAGTCGGCTATCAAATATCTCTCTATTTGGCAATAGGGATTGCTGTATGAAAAGTTTTTTTATTAAAGAGTTGCTGTGAACCATGCATCTTTTGTAGAGTGTATTTCTATCGTAAGATTCTTTAAGTTCTTCTTTTGTGAATTCGGATCTAACGTTTTTATAGTCTGCGTAAGCAACGCCAATTTCTGGATATTCTTTTAGCTTGCTTACTAGCTTTTCTACTTTTTGTGGATAATATTCGTCATCTGAATCCAATATGCCAAACATGTCAGCCCATTCCATAGCCTGCCATATGGCGACATTTCTTGCTGTGCTGGCTCCAGAATTTTTAATACGATAAGCAAAAATATTTTTCGACTGTCTGTATTCTATTTCGCCTGTGTAATATGTTTCTTCCATGTTTATTTTTGCCTGCGGCTCTGTGATGTCTGATATTTTTTTCCACGATCCATCACTAGAGCCATCATCTACTACGTAGACTCTTAGCTCGCCATCATAAGTCTGGTTTAATGCGCTATTTATAGCTTTTATAACATAATCTTCATAGTTGTAATTAGCTATGATTATAGCAACTTTAGGATTCATTGAATTCACTCCATGTAATAAATGTTTCTTCTCCGCTGTTTTCTGCCGCCGATTCCACCTTTTCTAGAAAAGATCTACTGTCAATCATTTCATCTTGATACAGTTTGGTTCTGTTGCCGTTTACAAATTTAAATAGGGCGGACTGAAAGATCATACCATTCATATCTTGGTATGGCTGTACAACAACTAATTTTTTCATGTCTATATTAATGCGTTTGTGAATCTTCCAGATAAGATCTCGATCAACGCTTGCGCCAGACGAAGTGACACATATCCAGCCATTCTTTGCGTGTATAAAAGCTGGATCTAGCTTGTGCCATTCTGATTTTGGATCATACTCCAATTGGACCACATGGTATTCTGTCTCTTCAAACTCAAAAGAGCTGGCCAAAATACTATAAATTTCTTCGTTGTATTCTACTTTATCGTTGACAACAACTATATATCTCGGCGTTCCGTATGTTTGACTCTTTATGTCTTCTAGGGTGTATTTAAATTTTTCTACTGCGTTTTCTTTATCTGTTTCAAGTAGCACAAAAAATCCCACTCGCGGACAAATTTCACTCATCACGCTTTCCGATTTGTTTTCTTTTTCTTTTTCTGATAGGCCGTCCTCCCATTCTTGAGGTCTATATGTATTACAGAATCTGGACAACACAAAAAATCCATCATCGTCTTTGTCCTCAACGCCCAGCTTCAAACTCCTATCTAACTCACATGATTTCTGAGTAAACTCTCCAAATTGCGCGAAAACACAGCCCTTGCAATGTGTCTGTGGAATCATGACGATCTCCTTGTTTTTATTACTATCTCTGAAGTGCCTATATTAAAATGCTTATTTAATATTTCTATGTTTTTAGGCAATAATTGTTCTACAAGATCCATAGAGTATGCGCTTTTTATTGATCCATTTTTAAACAATATATTATTTAGGATGTTTAAATCTATCTCATCTTTGTATATTCTTTGGGATAAAATTACTATATCTGTAGCATAAATTATTAGCTCACCGCCTATTCTCATTTTTGAAGCCATTAAATTAATTGCTGCTGCCATTTGTTGTATTGGCAGCGTAGACAAAAAGTGCCCACAGACAATTGATGTGGCCTCACTACTCATAACCAATCCGTCCAATGCCGCAAGGCTGGACACCCATTTATGGGATTTATTTTGGTCGGTCGGCGGGTTAGCGGAAAGATAGATTTTCATTAGTGTTCCTTATAATTTTTTATCGTGGAATAAAATAACTTATTCCATTTAGACGTATGAATTTCTAAATTATATTTTTCTTTGATTGTTTTTTGCGCATTTTGTCCAAGCTTTTTGGCCAGATCTTCGTCTTCCATAAGCATTGTGGCGTATTTTCTAAGTTCTTTTGGATCATTAGACATGAATCCGTTTACGCCATGTTCAATTATTTCTGGTATCATGCATGTTTCTGTAGAAACAATTGCGCATCCACAGGCCATGGCTTCCATTAACACTGTTGGGACCGGAGAATGGATAGAGGTATTTATAAAAATTCTAGAGCTATGGTATATTTCTCTTAAGTGCTCTATTGATTTAGCTGGTTCTGAAAAACCGGGACTTTTTCCAACAACTTTAATTGGCAATTGGTTTTGTGTATTAAAACCAACAACATCTTGCCATAATTTAAATCCACAACACCAATCTCTGTTTGGCCAGTCGTTAACGACTGAAAGGCACGCATTATCTCTTTTTTCGCAATGCGCCGACATCCAGAAATCACAATCCATTCCGTGCTCTATGAATGTGGCATTTGACTCATTACATCCCCATGCCAATCTGTTAAAATCAGATATGAAAACTCTTTGGTCTATATCTTGATTGTGTATACGATATGTTTCAAGCTGTTCTTTAATCGACATATTAGGGCGCGTCGGCTCCGCTGGGTTAATATACGGCAGGACATGCATGAGTGATATTATTGGCACATTTAGTTCGTTTCTTAGTTTTTTTGATATGATTATTCTATCGCAAAGCGTGTGGGATAAAATTAAGTCAATATCAACTTCTGGCATGTTATTTATTGGATAGTAATTTGAAGGAATTTCTCCATATGTCGTATCCCAAGTTTTGCCAATTTCTCCAGCAAGATTAGATTGTGGCAAAGAAAAAAAATTATGACCGGTTTGACATAGTTTTTGTTCGTATCTTTCATGGGTGCAGAAAGTAAGTATATTAAGCTTGTCATCTGGAGATATGTGTCCTCTCCGCATTATGGATCTTATGGCTTGTGGCGTTGCTTTAGCTATCATTTAATAGTCCTTTTAAATATTCACCCATTGCCTTGTGATCGTATTTTAAGGCTTTTTGTTGTGCAGATTTCTTGATGTCTAGTTCTTCTTTTGAATTCCATTTTGAGTATGCTGTTCTCATGGCTGAGCATAATTCTTTTACATCTATCTCTCTCCAGTCACTTCTCGCTGTGTCTAAATCAGCAATAGTGGACATTGCGCCAAAACAAGGAACTGAAAACGAATTCACAGACTGGCCGACACAGAAATCGTCCATTCCAGTATATTTAGTGCTTATCACTGGAATACCTACGGCCATAGCCTCAAGAGCTGGTATGCAAAAAGCCTCACCCCTGCTTGGCATTACAAAACAGTGACACTGGGACAAGAGAGAAATATAATCTTTTTTCTCCATCATTCCCACAACTGAAATTTCGTGTTTATATCTTTTTCTTATTTTTAGTTGTAGTTTTGTATTTTGGATATGCTGTTTTACATCCTCTATACTTATTCGAGATGTTTTTATAACTAGGTTTACGGGTTCTTCGTATTCAAATTCCATATGGAACGCTTTGACTAGGGCTTCTATGTTTTTTCTTTCAATAAATTCACCAACAAAAATAAAATTAAAAGTTGGTAACAAATCTGCAATCTGTGCTCTTTTTTCAGGATTATTATAAGGAGACATATCTAGAGAATGTGGTGCGACTTTAACTGGTTTTGCTACTCCGCTATTTTGGCATGATTTTTTCGCAGCCAGACTGGGAACCCATATCTCATCCATGAGATTGCAAAAATTTTGCCATCCAGTTTGTTTGAAATTACTGCTCTCGACAGCCAGATAGCCTATATTTTTTTTGTATCTGCCGTCGTATGAATAAAGATGTGGTAGCGTGTGTTGAATACATATATCGCAACCTTCGGTAGAATTTTTTTCGAGTTGTTTTACTCTGTCTGCACAATCTCGCTGCTGTTGTTCAAAGGTTATTGCTCTTGGCGCCACATCAACTCCAGCAGAGTCTAACGCCAAAATATTATTCAGACAAGCGTTGGCCCATCCTGTGCCGTCTTTATAGTTGCCTATGTAAAGTACTTTTTTGCTCATGTGCTCATTTCCTTTATTATTTGAGCCCTGCCAATCTCCCAATCGTTTAATTGTTTTCTAAAGTTGGCCATTTCTCTACACGCATCTTCAAATGAAAATGGGATATTTGAGTTTAGTGTTTTAACATGAGATTCGTTAAAATAAAAATCTTTGCTTACATTTTCACATCTATATCCAAAGGTGCAGTCTTTTAAGACCTTTTTCCATAGATAAGAACCGAGCCATTCGGGCTTATGTAAAACATCAGTAAAAATAAAATTTACTTTATCAGCTATAGATTCTATGTGCTGTGGAATATTATCGGCTGGCTGAAAAACTCTAGGTGGAGACAGCCAAGTTTCTGAATGGTCTCTCATTGGTATATTTTTTATATATGACAGCCAAGCATTAGCGGCTTTATCCCAAGTATAATGCTTTCTAGCGTTTTTGCAAACTTCCATACCAATAGATCTTAAGTTTTCTTTGTTCTCATATAGCTTCATAAGTTCCTGTACAAATTTTTCATTGTCTGGAATTGCTCTTTTGCAGCCCGTTTCACATTCTAGTGAGTAGTCGAGTGGCTCTATGCCGATTGCGCCGATGTTATCAACCACAGACTCCATTGCCGAATAATATGTTGATATGACTGGTAGGCCACAGTACGCCGCTTCTAGCTGAGGCATTCCAAATCCTTCACTGTTGGCGTATTGAACATATACATCAAATACATTATATATTGATGATAGTTCTTCTGTGTTTACGCTGTTGCTTATTCCAGCAAGCTGATTTGTTAAACCGCCACACCCAACACATCCATTTATAGAATCTTTGAAAAAATCACAAGATATTTTTCCACAATTTTTACACTTATACGTAAACAATACCCGACTGGCTAATCCGTACTCATCTAAAAGCCTTGGTATGTCCCAACCAACATCAGGATAATATGTATGACAGTATAGGTATACATTGTTTTCATCTATTTTATCTAAAAACATTCTGAATGATTTAAATAAATCAGGATAAAGTTTTCTCTTTTGATTTCTCATGACCGTGCCGATAATTACTGAGTCAGAAGAGACACCCATTGCGTTTTTATGTTTATCTTTATCTGGCGTGGGGGTAAAAGCTTCATTAGCGGCGGGGGATGCTATATCTATAAAATTAATATCATCGCATTGTTTTAACATCGTATCTCTTCCAAACTCTGAATACGCAAATACACTATCTGCGGATGCGTATGTGCTTATCCACTGAAGATCTTGGGGCTCGGCATCCACCGTTGGCATTATGGCCCAATGAAAAAAGTCACGAAATGGCGACCTTTGTTCAAACTCGATCATCCACCAATCTCGAATATCTATAACAATATCCGGTTGAAAATCTAGAAGGGTGTGATTGAATTCTTGCTCTCCAAATTGCGCACTTACACTTGCGCTATAAGAATCCATAACTGCGTCTCCCGGTACTGGTTTATTCGCATAAACTTTCCAAGGAGTTGTCTGTATGTTTGCATTATTTCTATCCACATAGCAGGCCAGCTCAGCAACCTCTAGCCCATCGACTCGATTTAATCTACTTAAGACTTCTCTGGTATAGACAGAATATCCAGTGGCAAGCCAAGAAGCCTCCGAGCAAAAAAGTACTTTTTTATTTCTTTTCATGTTGTTCGCTCGTTCGATAATATTTTAAAATTGGTTACACGAAAAACAACACCATTTGAGACATCGTTATTGTAATTTCTGGCTATTGCCTCAACAGCGAGAAGATTGTTTCTGGAGGCGTATTTATGAATTGTTTTTGCTGCGCTGTCCCAAACTTCAAAATCCAATATGTCTGTTCTTCTTTTTTTATTGCCGCTTTTATCTTTTCTATACTCTTCGACCTCCAAAGAAAAGTTGACTAGATCGGCAGAATGATAACTGATTAGCTCTGGGTCAGATATTAATTTACCCAAGAAGTGGCATTTATTCATTTAAATCCTTTCAAATTTGTGAAACTTTGTTCACTATCACCGAGGTGTTTTCTTTTTTCGATATTTCGCCATCAATCAAAACCGTGTTTCTCTCAATCAATAAGTCTTTATACTTTTCATAAGCCTCTGGGAAAATCGTTACAGAATCTAAAGATCCGGTTCCATCTTCTATAGATAAAAAAGCCATTAGCTGGCCCGGATTCTTACCTCTTTTGGTTTTATATGGTCTGACAGTGTTAACTTGCACAGCAAGCTTTACTTTACCTGTTATAGTGCCTTTTGCTATGTCCTTGCACAGAGAACTTGAAAAATTTATATCAAAACCATCGGTTTTATTGCATGTCAGAGCACAGCTAAGATATTTTTCTTCGTTCTGAGCGATGAGTGGGATGTTATCTTTTAGATCGTGTGGTGGATGGTCTAGTATTTTTTTAATATCTAAAACAGTTGTAAGTCTACGGCTATTAATCTTAACATTATTTATCATATCTCCTATGTGATCAGAGAGTGTGGCATCCTTGTTGTATTCGCCTATGTTCACGATGTATTCTTGTTCCCTAGCCGTTAAGTCTTTCCAGCTATCAAACTCATAAAGCATTTCTTCTCTGTCTCTTGTGTTATTTTCCCCAGTAAAAGCGCCAACAGATATAAGTGCTATAACCGCACGCTTATTAAGTCTGCCTTTGTGTATAACTTTTGTCAATACATCCATCCAATTG
>TARA_R110001592_G_scaffold180508_1_pt1 | contig 28440 bp, 18 predicted proteins | sample TARA_R110001592 | Tara Oceans TARA_R110001592 (sample SAMEA4398387) | marine metagenome | biome: Polar Biome; feature: [SRF] surface water layer (ENVO:00010504); material: water (ENVO:00002006), including particulate matter (ENVO:01000060) such as... | depth 5 m | reverse complement strand
CAGCTTAATTTAGCGAGTGGTGCACTTCGGAGTTGAATTCGCGCTTACCCGCTCATTTACCACCGTCTTAATCATCTGACAAAGCTCCATACGAAATCGTTATGGAGGCTGCTACGGAAATCAGATTTAATTGGACGCAACTTAAAACTGAGTTCGGGAACAAATCTGAATACGCACAATACAACTTGGTTAGCAGACATAAACACATACTTCCTTTTATGCACTCAATTGAGCTTGGTTAAAACAAGAGTAAAATCCTCTCGCCTGACATTCTTGTCTAAGTTCGTGCCACTTTTGTCCCTTGGAATAGCTTGCTGCTAACACCGGGTCAAGTTTTTCAATCAAGACTTGGTGAACTCCAAGTCGCTTAATAAACTTTTTTAAAATAGCGTTTTGCTTATTTTCTTCTGCAATCATCCCTGCATAAAGAAAAATCATAATGTACTCAGCTTCTTTTGAATTTTTGTATTTATTTGAGCTGATTTTTAACCTGTTCACTAAATCATAATTTATGACTTTTGTCACCATATCAAATACATACAAGAAATCTTTATACATAGTGAATCGTTTAGGAGTACTGGTATATCTCGCCAACAGGGCGAAAACATCCACATCTTTTATTGCTTTAGCTGTTTTGCCACGTACATGGTATATGCACCACGTATCAAACCTGCCTTTAGCAAAAGCCATACTGCTGCCATCTCTTAAAACGGCGATCAATCTCGTGTTCGATAGAAAACTATCTTTGATCGTAAAAGTCATAAAACCTCCAGATGAAATCAACAAAGGTGCTTAGAATTAGCAAACGAAAAATTTATTGGTAGGAGAAACCAAACAGCACGAAGAGTGCTGTTTGGTGATTTGCCACTAACTCACTTGATCTAATGGTGCGATTTCGTCAAGTAGTGGCATACTTCCATGCGACAATCCCTGTAATTCCCCGCAAATTGACATCATCTGGTTGGTGATGCCGCCTATTTGCCCTTCACGCTTCTTCCAGATGCGCTGCATCGCTGATTTTTCCTTTTCCAGCTCCAGGCGCATTTGCTCCTGGTGGTCGACTACCGCTTTAATACGCTGAACAAATTGCGTACTACAGACGTAATCATAGAGCGCTTCCATTTGCTCGTTCTTACCTACACTCACCACACGTTGGCGCTGCGCTTCAGTCAATACAGTTCTTAAGGCTTGCGATACACTTTTGACAAAATTTGGTTTCACTAGCCAAATACCATCTTGTTCAACGAACGGTTCTTTCACATCAGCAGGAAATGCAGTAGATACAAGTACCCCAATGTCGCCTCCCGCTTGCTGCATATCGGCTTTAAGTTTCGTAACCCATCCGTTTGACCAATTAGCAGCTCGTTTGGTCTCCCAGACTATTTTTCCGCATGCACTGCCTGAACGTAAGCGCACGGTTTGTAAAACATCAGCACCATTGACACCCTTTTTAACCGGCTCAATATAATCTAGTGGATAAAGGTTCGCCAATTCGGTCTCAAGCTGAAGTTCGAGTACTTCACCCTGTAATTGCTGTGACCCTTGCTCGAGTTTGCGTTTTAAATCGTCATTAGCTTTTGAAGCATCGTCGATTTTTTTGCGCAATTCAGCTTCTTTGTATTTAAATTCTTCGGACAGTTGATTACTAATATTTTGCTTTTCTTGATCCAGCTTGCGTGCAAGTTCAACGTCAGCATTTTTTTGCCGCTCTTCTAGTGCTTGCTTTTGTTTACGTAACTCAAGCTCTTCTTCACGAAATTGTGCTAGTTGCTTGTCCTTGGCTACAAGTGAATCTTTAAGCGTTTGCGCATCAAGTAGCATGGATTCGCGCACCCGCTCTTCGACATTTTTCTTTTCAGCTTCGATACGTAACTTCAATGCTTCTGTTGATTCATTGCTTTCGGTTAGCTTTTCATTTAGCTCTGCAATTGTTTTTTGATAATCCTTGGCTGCCGTTTTTTCAGCATCTTTAATGGCTGCATTACGAATATCTTCCAGTTCTTTTTGGATCATCGACTGATAGTCATTCTCATGCTGCTCGATGAGCTGATGGGCAATGGCATCCTTCAATGCAAACGGCTGGTCGCAATGAGGGCATGTAATAGATTCGTTTGAATTGATAATGATCTTGTTTGACATGATATGGCTCCGGTAATTAATGGGTACAACCATTTATTACAAGAGTGATGCCAACAAACTAACTAGTTGATATTGGTGACTATTTTAAAAACTAAGGGATTTATCTACGCGAGGAAAAGTAACTATTATTACTTTAATAGTTATTTAATTACTTCTAGGTGCAGTTTTGGCCCACTCGTTAGTATTTTGCCAAACTCGACGGCCTCTTTTATCGAATGCCGCCCATTGTTTCCGGAAACTGAATTTGAACAACAAGGGAAAAAGAAGATAACCAAGCACTATCATGACTTGGTCGCATTTAATGAGATTATTGCCTTTGGTGGATTGTGCAAAAAATATGCGAATAAGAAAACTGGGGGAAGTCACCATCGGCTGCTCCGTCATTACCCTACAGCCACATCATAAATTTGCTTATATATACCTTAAAGCCAATCCATTAATGCTACCTCAAGACGCAAAAATAGAAACTTTACTCGACTCAGATAATCAGGATATCGATAATTTTGCGTATTTATTGGATCCTGCGATAAGAAACGACTTAGAAGTAATAGAAATAGCTAAACCCAGCCAACATAATCCAATTTCAAAACCGTTTAATATAGTTAAAGATTGAGTTTCGAATTTAACCTTACGCGAAATAGTGGGTTATCAAAGGCTTGAGCTAGTCTCATCACCGATGAACAATTGGCATGATTAGTACTTCATCAAAGTCGTCAATCAGCAATGAGCGAAAAGCAGACGATCGAGCACCAAAAATTGGATTTACAAAGATATCGAACGACTAGTCAATTACTTATTTAGCTATCGGATTAATTGTTGGTTATTATATACCCACCGAAGCTGTAAGCGATTCAAGACAGTCGTGCGGCAGCAGCTCAAACCCAGAAAATTATATGAAGCCATGCAAATCTGGCTGTAAATAACGCTCTTTCAATCATCAAATAAAAGCTTGGAATTTAACAGGTCGTCAACCACCTGCAAGGAATAAAAGTATGAGTTACGACAATGATAGTTCAGAAAGTTATTTGAGTGATGGAGTATATACTGACTGGTGGAACTGGGTGTCTGATTCAGAAATAGGTGCCAAGGAGCGCAGAACTCAAGAGCATTCATTACTGGTCGAACGATTAACGACACAATGGCTTCGGTCTGTAGATTCTCCCAGCTATACAGCGAGAGAATTTTTAAATTCGATGTTTAAAAGTACCATCCTCACTGGATCTCTACTAGCCGCAAAACGTTACTGTCGAGTTGAATCCATATCTCTGAAATATGCCGATGCGATATTTAGAGAATGTAAAGCAGCGGATATCATTGTATCAAAGTTAAAAGAATATAACCTTTTTAAAAGTGTTGAAGATATTCGACGACTAGACATTTTCATCGAAGAGTTAAAAGAACATAGGAGTGATCTTACTGCTTACTTAAAGGTGTATGAGATTCAGCTTTTAATACACAGAGAAATGCAGTTAAGGAACGGTGAAAATTCCCACCTTAATATGGAAAAGCCTGTCATGAGAGAAACTTTGTCAATCCTTAGGTTGTTTTTCCTGACTGATGAAGCAAAAAAGATTAACTTTGATGGATTTGTCCGTTATTTAAGTCAACAGAAAAAGACAATAGAGTTAGCGAAGTTATTTACTCCTAAATATGTGCTCGAATCGCCAAGTGAATATAATGAAAACTGGAACTTGAAGCATCAACATTCACTGCTATATTACTTCCCTGAGGATATGAGAGAGTTCATAAAGAAACTAATTACACTGCGATCTGAAAAATCTAAATATATCATCCATCAAGGAATCAGAAATAAAGTTACTGATTATCATATAAATAAATGAATAAGTTAGTCTGCTCACGCTTCGATAGCAAAATCCCTGACGCCAGTAAAATAAGTAAAAAAACAATACATTTAAATGTAAATAAAAAAACAAAAAAGAGAGAGTATCACTGCGTAGCAACAAACGGGCATGAGATTTTTGATGGAGTAAAATATACATTAGATCAATTTTTCAGAATTAATTTAAAACTACAAAAAACACTACTTGTTTTGACAGATAAAGAAGCCTTCTATCTGATACGGTGGTGCGAAAATTTTGGGCTTAAAGTCCTGTCTTTCGAAACTGCATTTCCGATATTTGATAACATAAAGTTCACCTCCAGCATCAAGAAAAATTACGAAGAACTGAAATTACGCTTGCACTACACGAAGAAGATAGGACTGACGCATGGGACCTTAATGTCAACGCTGTGCAACAGAACAGAAAAAATTATTAACCGAAAACTTAAAAACAAAACTAGTTATGACGAAATGTTTGCATACGCCTACATACCTCCCTACCAAGAAACATTCAAGTTCTTTGACTTTCGTGAGAAAAGATTGATTATATCTCTCGATTTCAACTCTATGTTTGCTCACTGTATGAAAGGCGAATTTCTTAATCCAGAGACGATATATTATGAAAATATTGATGCTGTCATCTCTAATAACAGTGATCCAATCGAAATCGGGCTATACCATGTGGTTTTGAAGCGCCCTCAGTCAGAATTTTTTCAAACTCACCATCCTTTTAATTTTACCCAATTAGGCCTTTCTTTAAAATTTAATGCAAAAAACACAAGTGAGATTGAGGTGCAATTATTTAACTTTGAGTTAGATTATTACAAGAAATTTTTTGATGAAGTTCATATAGTATCCGCCTTACGGACCATTACTGTCTCAGGCCATCCGCTTTACAGTGAGTCTCTTAGGCTTTTTAAACTTCGTACCAAAGCAAAAGCTGTTAAAAACTCGGCTTTAGAAAAATCATACAAGCTTCAATTGGCCATGTTGCACAGCGCAACTAATAGAAAAGCAGAAAAAAAATTCACATGCGATTCTTACACTAATTTATTATCTATATTAAATGAAAAATTTCATCTTACACTTGATGAGCACACACCATACCTCATTAAATCTTCGCCATTGCTCAAAAAAATAAAAATAAAAGATGAAGACAAAAATTTAACTGCTAGGCTCCCAGATTTAAATAGCCCAGCGTCAATATATAGCTTTTCAAGTCAGATACTTGCTAAGTCAAGACTAATAGTTTTTCAGACTTTAGAAGCTCTTAATAATTTTGAAGGTTTGGATATATGCTATGTAAATACTGACTCAGTCCACGTTTCTATTCCTTCCAATCGACGAGAAGATTTTTTTAAAAATTATAACGACTTAATAGGCTCAGAAATCGGTAAGTTAAAAGTTCAGAGCCTCGCCGATAAAGCTTCTTGGTTTGACGTCGGGCATTATTACTTATTTAAAGATGGCAAAGTAACTCAGTGGGCAAATATTGGTTTAAACCACAAGGGAAACAACCAACCGTTTGTAAATTATCGTGAACGGTATAATAGGTTGAGAATGGATGAAGGCATCGCATTAACAAAAAGTAAGGTTACCTTCATGTCCAGCTTATCTTATAGAAAGCGCTTATCAAAACCTCTAAAAGTAGTTTCAAAGGTCGTTGATTACCAACGTTTTTCTATTGATGAGATTGTTGGCTTTGATAACGCTATGCTGAGTATCTTAAAGGAAAAGCAAGCCTCCTATGCAACGAAAAAAGAACTTTATGATTTGCTTCGCCTTAAATCAAAAAAGTAAGACTTTAAAGTGATCGAGGGTAATAGTAGGCTATACCTAGCAGATGGGGACGCTGATTTGCCGCTAAGGCCTATCACGTATTGCTATGCGAGTGTTTCACTCGCCGCCTTCGGCTGTAAAATCTGGAGAGTGTGCAAACATTCCTGATAGATGAGCTAGCCCCATCAGCTCTCAGCTCTCAGCTTTTAGAATATCTTGCTAGTTGAGCTATTGCAGCTTAACTAACGATTAACATGGTTTTGGATTGTAGGTGAATCCATATTTTTCTAAAGTTGGCCGTCGGCTCCTTGCACTCGGGGGCCATTGTACAAAGTCGCTTGGTGTTAGCATCATTAGCCGCAGCATCGATCTGACAGTTTGAAAGGTAGATCTTTGACAACCAGATTAGTTAGTATTAGATATCGGAGCATTAACTACCGCGATCGGTTTATTTTTTATTGTTATTAGAACGAGAGTCAATTTCTTAGACTCAAATTTGCGAAGTACACTATTTAGATTTCGTTTGAATAGTGATATTGGGTACATAGCGTCGTACTCATTACTATCATTATTCATTCTGACCACTTATTTACCCGCATTTAATGACTACTATCTGCTATTAGAGATCCTTCATAAAGTACCGTACGAAGATCCGCTTATGTCATATACCTCTCACACTTTACTGTCAATGAATACGGCTTTGACTTGGGTATCTAGCGTTTGCTGTTGTTATTTGCGTTTACACATGTATTCGTATGATTTTATCCATAAATAAAACCCACTTGGCGATACACAAAGCACTTTAGCCATTCTGGTAACACTGAATGTGCTGCGGTAGGTTTGCATAAATTCAAACCGTGCTATTTTTGATTTTTCGCGAAGTAGGTGCTACTTTTTTTAAGATATCTAACTCCTCTGCTTGCACTGTTAGTTGACGTTTCAAACGAGCATTTTTAGTGGCTAACATGCTTTTTCTATCCGATGTGGATGCTTTTTTGATTGCAGTCGTTCGCCAATATTAAAGCTGAGACTCTGCCACACTTAATTCACTTGCCGATTGGGCAAAGCCCACTTTAATCGCCAACTTGAGTGCTTCTTCTTAAAACTCTTCGGAATAGGTTTTACGTTTGTTCTTTGTTATCATAATTCACCTCTGTGAGTGAGTTTACTCACTTAATGAGGTGTCCAAAACTATTGGTTCAGATCACTAATCGTTAACACAACCAAAATCGATTGCTAAAGATGCAACTAGCTCAACACATACCAATAAGGCGCTATACATCATATTTAGGCTTATCTCATCGCGCTCTTGGTGCTGCCCAAAGTCCCCAAATGGATAAGCCGCACTAATTGCGAAATAAGTAGGTCGTGAGACGAACTTAGCCAAACTATCTGATTTTTCTGAACCAGTGAGCAATTTTAATAATCTTAAACGCTTAGCGCCTTGCGGAAAACTGGTCTTGAAATCTTGAATGTCGGAAGGCTCACCATTGTATCTCCATGTGTCAAAAAAACCATCAGGAATAGGCTTACCTTCAAACTCAGCTTTCCATATCAATTCAAAAACTTGATTGATGATACCTCGAATCCCCCCCAAACAAACACTCGGATGGTTAGGAAGATCTTCTATGCATCTCTGCAAATATCGACTCAAGTCATTATCAAAATGTGGAATCTGACCGATTCTTTTAGCAATTACGTTGTTGAAATTAGATTGGTATGAATCGATGTCACCAAACAATCTTTGAATCGAGCTTCCCTCATCTGCGCGGCGTTCAAGATAATGTTGCAGAATTCGACTTGGATTAGCTATTTTATTAGCAGTTGCTCTCGCAAAACCTTTTTCAAGAATTGCTTGTTTGTCAATTTTACCAACGTTTTGTGCTTCACCACGTTCTACTATTAATCGCATTATTTCTTGAGTAGCTGGAGAACAATCATGCCAAAGCGCATCGAGGTAATCATCAACTGATTGGTACGCATAATTTATTGATTCTTGAACATTTGCATTGATTATTTTGTTGCTGTTAAAATGATGAAGTAAGTAATTTAGTACTTCTAGCAAAATAATAGGATTACCATTCGTACTATTATATAGCTCAGTTAACGCCCCTTTTTCATATTCTAAACTGCAATCCTTCGAAATTATTTCAGCGACTTCAGGCTCTCCAAAACATTCTACTCTGACTGGGGTAGATAAAAATATATTCCAAAAATCACTCGTCTGAGCATCTGGGTTTCTAATCAACTCTCTTAGTGTTTTTCTACTACCCGTAATCAAGCGCAAACTTGAGTTTTGCGCTAACTCTCTTAATTGATCCCATAAATTTCGAGTTAGTTGACTATTGGATAACGCTTTGTCAAAACCATCAAGTATCACCAAAATTTTTGTTTCTTCATTTATAGCCTGAAAAACTTCTGACATGTCCTGATAATATGTGTCGATACTACTTTCCAAATGCTTTGCATAGTCAGAATATTTCTCAGCAATAGTCTCCGCTAACTTTTTAGTGAATTGGCTTAAAAACTCTTGGTCATTTTGAGGCGTTCTATGTCCTAAGTCCCATAATAATACTGCCGAATATGGGGAATTATTATCTTGCTCTAATTGTGACTTTAATGCTGAGAGCAATACTGTTTTGCCAGAGAATCTAGCCCCAACAACTTGCAAATGATCTGGTACATTTTTGCTTAAAGATGCCCGTATATTATTCAGAATATTTGAACGCCCAATTAACTTAGGGGTTGCCCCTCCCAATATCGGAAATTTCCTAACTATCACAATTACTTCCTTCCTGATTCAATGCGCTTTTGAAAACGATATCTTCATCTTCATGAACTTTAATCCACTCAACCATCAATGGAATTTCCAAACGATAGTATCCAGCTCCTATATCTCCACATAACTTAATCAACTCTAGCTCCCTTAAGTAAGATATATCTGAGTCGAGATCATCGTCTGTTGCACTAATGCCTTTTTGAGAAAGTTCCTCTTGAATCATTCCAAATGTACACAACGTTTCGCTACCAAAATTTTTGGTGAGAATGCACAACAATGCTTGCCTCCTATGTCCACCACCTTTGGGTCCTAACTTCGCGTAATCCCATAAACTGGCAAAATGTTCATCGGCTTTAACTAGTTGATTGGCAACATGGTTTACATCATTTGATTTAATTGAATGAATGTTTTTTGTTGAGGCATAATCGAAAATTCGGTTACATAGTTTTTGAATAAGGTATGCCTGTCTAGCTGTCAATTCCAAAATCAAAGAGACAGCTTCATTAGAAAATGCAATAAAACCATTTACAGGTTCTTTGACAACCTTTTCTGCACTTTCACTATCTAGAGCAGTTACGGCTAGATTTGTGCCTAACCCATACAATGCCGACCAATATTCCTCCCTCAACCTTTTTAATCGTCTTGAACCGGTCAAAATAGCGGAAAATCTCGGATAATTTTGAATTAAATAACGCAAATTTTCAGGCACCTGAGGAGAAGTTACTCCATTGTCGATACCTTCTTGTAATTTATCAAATTCATCAAGCATCAATACGATACCTAAACCCTTTTCCTCTAAAATAGTAAGAAGTACCTCTAAATATTCTCTAAAATCTACAAATGGCGAGTCTTGACTGATCCCTTCTCTACATGCTCTGGCAATTCCCAACGCTGGTTTTCCAGCTAAAATTACATTTCCATTAGGTAAAGGAACATCGATTTTCAATTTAGTAATCGCTGATGCAATCGATCTAGCTATTTCCCTAAATACCTCTACTGTAGGGACACCTACGGCATCAACAGCACCTTCAGCACCCTGTAGGCTAGAATAAACAACCAACCAATTAGGAATTGTATTAACACCTTCCAAATGTTTGAGAATTGATGTTTTTCCTGCACGCCTGTTTCCCTCAAGTAAAATCACATTCCCTTGAGTTTCAATTTGACGAACTATCTGCTTAATAAGGCTATCCCTACCATAAAAAACCATTGCTCCACTTGTTGGTTCCAAAGGGCTTCCTGTGACATAGGGGTTGCTAGCAAGTTTAAAGCTTTTAAAAGTAGAATTAGGATTAGTGATCTTAATTGCTAATTCAGATGTCCCGCTCACCAGTCGCCCATCTAAAGTTTCAGCTTGCCATCTAACTTTAAGAACAAAAACGTCTTTAGATTTAGGTATTCTACAAGACAAAGTAACTTCCATACTTTCTTTGTCAGCTAAGTAAAATGTATCACCACCACCTATATCTGGTGTGGTTTCAATAGTGAGATTTTTTAACGGCAGAAAACTTTCATTAAAAATACATATATTAAATTCAACATCACTATCAGCCACCAGTTCACTTACTGTAGGAGTGACATTAATCGACACAGTGCTAAGCACTTCGTTTAATATTCTTAATACCCAAGCATTTACTGATGCTAAAAGGTTAATAACTCGCTCTTCAATAGCGTAGTTACCTAATACAGTTCCATTCAATGCACTTATTTGCCCAGATGTATGCCCCAATATATTTAACAACACTGGCCCAGGAGGGATCTTATCTATACTTATCAATGTATCAAAAATATCAAAAACAGTCTTGAACAATTCTCCGTTGTCGCTCAATAGATGTTTTTCTAACTTCTTGACAATTAGAGCTTTCTTAGCAAAGGCACTTAATTGAAAAATTGAGTCATTTAAACGAAGAATTTCACCAATTGAGTCGAGTACTTCACCTAGCTCAATTAACCATTCATCTGCCCAATCAAGTTCGGATTGTTGACTATTTTCTTTAATAAAAGTTAGTACGTCAGTGCCGTCCTGCTGATATTGTGAAACAGCTCTATGCTGGAGTTCAATTGATGGTAAAAGTATTGGCAGTGTTTCAATAACATCCCTATTGATATGTTGCTGTACTGCTCCTCGCTTTCTTGAATCAAGCCATTCCTGACAGAAACTCGAAGATAAATATGACAACAAATATTGGGGTAACACTTTGCTCTTATTGACTTTCAACACATAAAAATTAGTAGCCGCGAAATAGCCTTCTGAATCATTATCAATAATTGCCAATTTTCCAATTGTTCCAGTTTTAGAAATGAGAATATCGTCTTTAAATAATCGATATTCAGCTAAATATTCAGCCACATATTCGTTCACCCAAGAAGTAATATTAATTACTTTTAGGTTTTCTACATCTCTAATACGAATATAACCAAAGTCGTTTTTGTTTTCGGTTATCTCAGTTGCCTTAAATGGCCTACCAATTTGAATTTGAGCAAGTTTCGGTAATGGAATAATTTCAATCTGATGCCCTAATTGCCCGTCAAATTCTTCTAATAGTATTGATAGGGAATCGTCAATTTTCTTTATAGGGGTTAAATCCCAATCATTTTTCGCAATATCTTGAAAATTCACATCCCATATGGTGCGATTCAATATACCAGTCCCAGGCATACCTTCATTAGCAACTTTTCGTAAGGGTATAGGATCAGGTAAATTTTCGGAAAATACTTCCTTAAAAAGCTGCGACGCCAATAAGTCAGGCAGTCTTTCAGGTTCTTTTATTGTATTTAGGCCAAAATACGTCGATAGATCCACCATACGTATTTTCTTACTTTTATTACCTTTATTGAGTAGAAGTAACGCACCTCTAATCCCTGAATTCTCAATCAAAATCTTCGGAGGTATACGAACAACTACCTCTACAAAACCAGACTCGACCAAATAACGTCTTAACTCAACGTCAGAGTGATTTTTTCCGAACAAAAAACCTTCTGGAACAGCTATAACTGCTCTACCGTTTGGTTTTAGTAAAGCCAATGCTTGTTGGATAAACATCCCTACGGCATCTTTGGTAATTACTGGAAAGTTTTGCTGATATGCTAGCTCACGATAATTTTCATTTCTTAATCCAGCAGGGGGATGAGCTAAAACAATATCAAATAGTTTTGAGCTTTTAGATGAAAAGTAACTTTCATCAAGTGCGTCTTTATGTTCAAGATGATAATTATGGGAGCCTGATAGTAATAATCTTATCACAGCAATCAATAACGGTTCTGCTGATACGTCAAATCCATAAAAAGCTGTTTGAGATAAGAAGCCTTCAACTGACCATTCAATTGCTCGTTGAGCTTCTAATAAAAAGCTTCCGTGACCTACACAAGGATCTAAAATTACCTCACCACTCTTGGGTTGGGCCAAGCCAATAACAAGCTGAGAAAGCAAACTGGTAGATGAGTATGAAGTAGAATTAGTAGTAGAGGTATCTTGAAGAAATAACTCAAATAATTGCGAAGCCTCTTTACGAGTAACTGAATTTATCCCTCCCCAGCTTGTTAACCACTGAAGAGCTATAAAAGATATACGAGTGTCATGTAAATAATTACGCGAGGAGAGCAATCTCGCATTTCTTATCCCATAACCAAACAAAATTTTATCCAAATTATTGAGTAATTCTTTAACTAAACTCTCAATTTTTTGAATATCACACTCTTCAGAAAACAAATAATTTAGCTGATTAGAGACTCCTGTGAAAAAAGAGTCATCTTGATGTTCTGCAAAGTCTCCAATTTCGTCTTTCATCCATCTAAGTAAAAAAAGTACAGTGAATAGGCCTCTCACCTCATCTTTTGTCATACCAAAAGAGTTAAGCTGTGAAACTATGTTTTTAACTGAACGTTTTAATTCTTTACTTTCCAAAATTTAGTCTCTCAAAATTATACATATACATCTCTGCACAAGATGTGCCATAACCAACAAAATAATGTCATCAATAAATACAACAACTTAAGGTCATCTCAAAAAAGCGACATGAAATATAATTACTTTTAAGTAATTTTATTTACTTTCTATTCTTTTCAAAAAGACAACATTACTAGTATTGATCTTAGTTATATTGTCAAAAACTGACGTTGATTCTTTGTCAGTGACTATCAAAGATTGCTTCCAAAACGTTAATAATCTTTCAACAGGCACAAACTTCTCATAGCGTTTTTTAATGCGCTTCGTTTGAGTGTTTAAATAAATCGCCAATTCCAAAGTAAGTTCAGGTGGCAAGCTTTTTAAATTTCGGTCATCGAGGGTTTGGGTTACCCATAATCCCGCATCGGTAATATGACCATTAATGCTTAAATCAGTATTCTTCACCCACTCAACTTTAAATTCGACATCATCTAATTCACTCAACAGTTGAACGATTTCATTCCGTGGTAATAAACCATACTGCTCAAGGGTCTCGGCCAAAACATATTGCCATTCCATCAGCAATCTTTGAGTTAATTCGTCGATGAATAATTGGTTATCAACAGGTATTAATATCGTAAAGCGACTATTGGCTTCTGTGGCGATAACAGTCTTTTCATATGATTTGTATCGATTTTCGATAATATGTAACTGCCAGCTAAACTTCTGTCTATCACTTTGTAATGCTTTAACGCCAGGTTGTTCACCCTCGTCAGTAGGTAAGCGAAGTAAATCGGCTTTTAACCACTTAGTTAATGCGTTAGAAGCGCCAAACAACATCTGAACTGAGTTATTCATTGCAAATACCTATCAGCTTTAAATCTATTCGTTCTTGGCATTGATGACTTACATCGAAAGGCACTACCCTAAGCTTTAATTTGTTCTGCTCGTCATAATTAAAACTATGCTCAAGTGGCTTCTCAAAGCTTGCCGTTTTCGGATAAATAAGTACCAAGTCACCTTCACCATTTAAGTACTTATACCCGTAACCTAGCATCTGGTAAAAGTCATCTTGCGATAATCCAAACTTATCTTTACCAGCGGTTTTGTTTTGATCTATAAGCTTCCACTTAGTATCCATTACCGTATTTTGGTCGTTTAAACTACTGAGATAAAGGTCTGGTTTAAGTCGAAAATATTTTTTATCGCCGTAATTTACCAGTGACTTACTTTGAACCTGTGCAGAGAGCTTTAAAGGATGTGGAACGCGTTGATGTAAATATTTTGCCACAAAGTTTTCAAATACAGCCTCCATAGGAAATAACAATGAAAAAGCATTATGACTACCTAACATTGATTGAGGCGAAAAGCCTTCTAAAATTAACCTAGCCCAACTTACAGGAGCTTCATAATGTTTCATACCACGTGCCAGCTTTATTGCTGAAAAATCGTTTTTATAGTCATTGCTAACAGGTATATCATCGAAGGCGAAGAGTAACTCGTGTAGTAATTTTTTACTTTTATCGATACCGGTATATGCCGCAACTACACCTAGTGCCGATCGAATCACTCTATTCGAGGGTATATCAGTTAAATAGGCATCAAACTCAACGTAGAATTTATGCTTGTTGATAAAGTTATGTTTGAGTTGTTGGCTATGAAGTAATTTTCCCTTTAAAAAAGCACTATTGCTTTGCTCTCTAACATAGTCACTCTTAATCCCTTTTTTTATTAGACGATTAACTGAACTCAAAAACTGTGCAATGAAGATTTCCAATAAGGGCATTTTCTGCTTTTTGATGCTAGCGGCTTCAGTTTCAATATGCCTAAACTGCTTTAGCGATTTCAACATCATTAATAGCGACAATCTAGCCAACTCATCGCCATTATCATCTTCCCGATGTTTTGCTACTTTGGGAAGTACCTCTATTTGTGTGCCATCAGTGCACAGAATCACGCCGGCATAGTTTTGCACTTGTAGGACTTCCATGCCGTGGGCAATTTTTAGCTTCAAGAAACGCGATTCAGACTCATCACACAAACAACATCTTTTTAGATACTCAAATGCGCTCTCAGAAATAGTCTGAACACGGCGATCACACTCTGCTTTTTCGTTAGAACTTAATAGCCCGTATTCAAACACTGTAGTGTTAATTGGCTTTCGCTTTCCTAATAGATGTTTCACTAGTAACTATTCAACTAACTGATTCACATCGTACATACCCAAATAAATCACCGGTTCATTCCAAAGTTTGGAATCAGCCGAAATTAATCGATAATCGTGTACTTCATCATCAATTAACTCCAAGTCATCGGTATCGCCAAATAAGCTTTCAAACTCTACGTCTAACTTTTCGATGAGAGGCGCAAGCTTTAAATTTTCTTTTTGATTGTCGCCGAGCACTAAACGGATTTTTTGCCAGTCTTCAAAAAAGTACTCAGCTAGTAACGGGATAATCTTATTTTTAAAACACTTGGCAAGTTCAGCCAATGCACTTTGATGATTATCAGCCTTAACCTTTTCAACAACAGGCATTAAAAAGGCATGACCAAGGGTATGTTCTCTGTCGTATAAAGCCGTAATGCGTTTATTCAACGTTTGTAAAAGCTGACCTAGATTTATACTGATCTCGTTTTGAATAATGCTGTAAGGCATATCATTGTCATCAAAAAACACACTGTAATCTGGCATCATTTCGACAAAGTCAAAACGGCGTCGCAATGCAGTATCCATTAATGCTAGCGACCTATCTGCGGTATTCATTGTACCGATAATGTATAGATTATCTGGAACAGAGAAGAGATCACCTGAATATGGTAAGACGACTTGTAAGCTTTCAGCCTCGCCCAATCGTTTTGAAGGCTCAATTAACGTGATTAGCTCACCAAAAATCTTTGAGATATTACCCCGGTTGATTTCGTCAATTATCAAAACAAAGTTCGGTGGGGTTTGCGGCTTAATTGCCTCGAAATTAGGTACTTGAAATTTACCCTGTATAAAGGTCAATATAGCCTTAACATAAGACTGATTATAAATTCCTTTATCGTCATTATCTCGGTATAACTTTTTGATATTCTCAATAGATACGGGGTAACCATTACCCAAATCGTTCTGTATAGTATCTTTCGGAAAGACTCTAAATGTAGTATTCCCATGATACTCAACCGAAAATGATTTTCCTGTTTTCGTTGTTAACTCAAGTTTGGCAATCTCTTCCAGCTCAAGTTTAAATTTGTTTAACGCTATCTCAATTGGTTGCTCATCAGATACAATCCCCTGCCTTGCATCCATACAGATCGATTTAAAAACTCCATCTTTTTCAAAATAACTTAACTGGTCACCTTCTGTTTTGGCACTCAGTCCCTCAACAAATTCCTCGTAACCATAACTTTGATGGAAAGTAACAAAACGAATGCGTCCTTCTGAAACTAGTGCATCATATCTGGTTTTATAGGCTCTTCTCACTTGGTCTATGTTTACACCACTAGGCACAAAACTTGGTTCGGCAGCATCAACAGCTATTTGTACTGTACGATAAGTTTTGCCAGTTCCCGGAGGTCCATATAAAATTTGATTAAGCGATGAATTCATAACTATTCCTTCATAATTGCCATCAACTGGCTCTGCCACTTTGTTAGGTGCACTATCTATTCCATTTTCGGCTACTTTGTTTTTACTCGGCTGCGAGTACTCATATAAGAGCCACAATAAAATATTACGCCTAATGGAGTTTGTATCGGCAGGAATGTATTGATAGGTTACTTCTAATAAGCTGGCATTATCATCAAACCAACTCTTGCTGCGCGATGTATTTAATTCAAATTGATCGCTCAAAAGAGGGAAAATAATATCAAGATATCCATCACCAACAATACTTGTTAAATGTTCAGGATCCGCCAACGCAAACACCCTTCGAATTACCGACCACAAAGTGCGCTCAAAATCACCTTCAATTCGCCATTCTTTATGAGCTAAATCGTAAGTTTCCTTTGTTGGTTTGTTTATTATGTCGAGAGTAATTGAATGCAAATAGTCTCTATTTTGCTCAAATTCCTTTTTATACATAAACCCTTGGCCGACACTGGCAATACCATTTTCACGTTTTGCCCAGATTTTCTCTAATTCATCATCACTAATTTTTTGAGATTGTTTAATAGACTTGCCCAGCTCACACATCTCTGTATAACTCTTATACCAAGCTTGAGGATACTTTTCGTGTTGGCTCATCCAATTAAAGTAAAGTGTAAGACTATGGACAGACGATCCCTCTTGCCAAATCCTATTCACAACATCTACATATTCAGCTCTTATTAAAATGCCAGAACTTTGCGGACTCCATTGCTGCTCTGGGCACGCTTTCTGTAGCAAAACTTGGGGAATCTGACCTTCATTACAATTGTGTCTGATATCTTCAACTCGAAAGTCAATGTAGGTGCGCTCCTTGGTCGGGTCTTTCCAACACTGATCTAAGTAACTGGCTTTAGTAACAGTTCCTTTAGCAATAATGCCTTTGGCACCTCTCCCCAATTTAATGAGATAAACGGTATCGCCTTCGAGTACTTGCTTGCTATGGCAAGACCATTGAACAACGTCACCTTTCGGGTAGTCTAAAGATCCTCGTTCTGAGCCATCTCCCCCCGTTGAAAAGTTTTTTGGGTTCCAACTTATTAAATGCGACGACATGATTACTCCTCTAATTCTTAGCCGACAAACGATTAATCAAATCGACAAGTTGCGTTGGACCTTGATCGTTCTTCACCATATCTGTGGTACTGGGTCTAAAGAGTGTTTGTAATATTAACTGCCTATCCTCTTCTTTTGGTCCCTGTCCTTTGCGTGTAAGAGCCAAATATGTGTGGATCATGGTTCTACGTTCTTGCGCATCAGTAGCTAAATGCAAATGGGACATAAATATGTTGGCAACAATTTTGATTACCCATATACCGAATGTTGTCAGCGCAGCGGCGGTTACAAGTCGGCTAACTGCCACTTCTTTAAATGGTTTATCCAATCCAAATATTGAAAATATAATGATTACAGCTAATACAGATATTGTGGTGATACCAAGCGCCCAACCGAAACTTTTAGCCTTTTCATTGTGACTTTTCAGTTGAATCCCCCAATACCTTACCGCAGCATGTAAGGCTAACTTGTCGTCATAGGTTTTGGTGAGATTTTCTAGTTCTGTTCTTGCTGCATCAAGTTCATCATCAAACCTCTTCTTAAATTCATGTTTGTGAGTGTCTAAATCAGCAGATTGAGTGTCGGTTTGCTCTTGCCAATCACTAATTAAACCATCAACTTTCTGATTTTGTCTCGTTGCTTCATCAATTTTGGTTTGATATTCATTAACCCAAGAATCTCTTTGGTTGGCGAGTTCTTCATCCCATCGTTTATGTAACTGATTTAACGACTCAGACTCGTTTAGAACCTTCTCAAAATTACCAGCAAAGTACGCATCGGCTTGTTTTAAGCCCTCGTACATATTTCTATCAATTGGACCAACATTCACATCAAATTCAATAGCAATAACTGCTAGGCCAAAAACAGGTGATATCTTGGATTGCTTATCTAAGAAGGGAAAGTATGGAGCTTCGTCTGTAAATATTTTCTTATTTTCTAAGTGACTTTGAAAAGTCTTAACCCAATTAATTACATGGGTTTCATATTGTTCAGGGTCGTTTACGTAATTCTTTAGCCCATTATTTATTAACTTAAACAACTGCCCCCAAGAATTTTCAAAGGATGTAATAATATTTTGAAGACCATATCGGTGAGCCTCATTGTTGTGAAAATTCCACAATTTTAGCTGTTGTTGTACCCAAGCCTTCAGCTTATCAGGGTCGTCAAACCATTTGCTGCCCGTTTCTGTTTTAATAGTAATTCGTTTTAGCTTAATTTCTTCTTGTGGTTCTGACATCCGAGAACTTCCTTGTTTTTATTTTTTAAAGTTCGCCTGCATAACTGAATAGGGAACCCAGTTGAACAGCCTTTGGCTGGCCCGATGGGTGAGCGCCAAGGATGGTGTGAATAAAGGCCTTTTAGCTCACAACTGACCTGCAAAGGCTTTTTGGCTAAAGCTACTAAAACTGTCATTCGAAAAATTCAATGCATTGTAATTTTTATTCTTCAAAGCCATAACAGTTTTAACTAAGTTAACGAATTTATCCTGTTCTGACTTTGGTGGAAGTGGCAGTTCAAACTCTTTAATCATACCTAAGTTAAGATTTTTCTGACGGACGCCTCTTCGTTGCCGTAGATAAATTTCTTTCGAATACTCTATATAACTAAAAAACCACTCAATATCGATTAGCTCATTTGGAATTAGGTTTGCACAAGCTTGATTAGAGGCTGATTCTTCTTCAAGGATGGATATTTTAAATGCAGCAGTATCGTACATTCCAACAAGCATTGAACCCTTAGGGTAAATTTTAGCTGCACTATTATTAAGCGCATCGTCAGTGATTTTCTCTATAGAACCTGATAAATATCTATGATTCAACTCGCGTGCTGAGAACCAATTTATTGAACCTTCAAAAAATTGAGGACTCGTTCTTGAAGGCGTACCGCCACTAGCCCACTTCCCAACTTCTTCGAACTTTTTAACCTCCCAGCCTTTCGGATTGGTGACGGGATCGCCGAACATATCCAAGAAGACGCTGCGGAGGAAGTCGTCGGCGAGTTGGATGGCTTGTTGGCGTTTGCGGCGGATAGCCTCGGCTTTATCTAAAATCGCGGCAATGCGTTTTTGTTCTTCGAGTGGCGGCAACAACATTGGATACCCTTTCAGCGCATCCATATCTATTCCACTTTGTCCAGCTGTGCGCTGCGAAAGGCCATCAATCAGGCGAAAAAGTTTATCCTGTTTCAAAAAATAATAGAGATAATCTGGGTCTACCTTTACTGAAGGTTTTGCTTTCATCAAAGCAACATTATACGCACCTTCCAAACCTTTCAATATTTGAAATACAGGCGGCCCATAGCGACCGATCATCACATCATCTTTATTACAAAACTTCTTGGTTGAATCTTCTGGAATAAAAGTTAGATTTTTGTCTGATTTATAGTCTCTAATCTGCAATAAGCGAACATAACCTTGTTGAGGCTCATACATAAAAGTGGATTTTGGAGGCTGCGAGCCACCAATAAAACTAACAACGTCCCCTAAATTAACTACTGGACAACTCACAGCATGCTCTCCAAATCCTTAAGATCTGCCATGATGTGATTTTCTAGGGTCATCAATTGTTTGAGAATAACCTTTGGATCATCGTATTTTTCTTCCACATGCACCGTCTCTTTATAACGATTGATGGACAGGTCGTACTTATTACCCACAATATCGGCTTTACTGACCCAAAACGCTTTTTGGGTTTTATCGTTTTGCCCAGTATCAGCAAGAGCTTTGTCCCTGCTTTTGTATTGTTCAACCAAGGCAGGAATGTCGTTGTCTTTTATTGGTGTGCGTTTGTCATCTAGGCTGAAACCATCATCTTTTAAATCATAAAACCACACATGGTCGGTGACCGAGCCTTTGGTGATAAACAAAATGGCGGTGGATACCCCTGCGTAGGGTTTGAATACACCTGATGGCAGTGAGACAACTGCTTGCAATTCGTTGTTTTCAATTAAATGCTCACGCAGTTGTTGGTGAGCTTTTGATGAGCCAAATAACACGCCATCGGGTACGATGATGGCAGTTTTACCACCATTTTTTAGCAAGCGTAGTATTTGCGCAACAAACAACAATTCAGTCTTTTTGGTTTTGACCATCCGTAAAATAGCAGGGTCGACATCCTCTTCGTCCAATGAGCCTTTAAACGGAGGATTAGCCAAAATCATCGAAAAAGCGTCTTTACTTTGCTTAGGGAAACGCTCGGCAAAGCGGCCACTAAGGGTATCTTGATAGTGGATATCTGGCTCGGCCACGCCGTGCATCACCAGATTCATGGCGGCAATACGCAACATAGTGGCGTCAAAGTCAAAGCCATGGAACATGTTTTTGTCTACATGATCACGATGCTCTAGCAATAAGTCACCACTGTAAATGTTGAATTCTTGTTTATCGCCTTTTTCATCAATGGCGGTTTCGGTATGCACACCTTGTGGTGACGTGTATTTTTCTAATAAATATTCGTATGCCACAGTTAAGAAACCAGCTGTACCACAACTTGGATCAGCAATACGGTCTGTGACATCAGGGTCGAGCATTTCAACCATGGCACGGATGATATGACGTGGGGTTCTGAATTGCCCATTGATGCCAGCAGTCGTTAATTTACTCAGCAGATATTCGTATAAGTCGCCTTTGGTGTCGCTATTCTCTAGTGGTAACTGGTTGATCATTTCCACTGCTGATTCCATCAGTGATGGCTTTTGGATCATGCACTGGGCGTCTTTCATAAATTCAGAAAATACTGTGCCTTCACCTGAGATGGTTCTGAACTGAGGGAATACTTCGTCACGCACTATTTTGAGCATTTGCTCTTTTTCTTGATGCATAAAGCTGTGCCAACGAATGTGTTGTTGATCTTCGTTAAAGCGTTTAGTAAACGTTCTGCCTGTCTGCTTTTCGCGCTTTTCGTCCCGCTGTTCGTGCAAATCTAATAATCTGGCGTACATCAAAAAGGTAATTTGCTCTATTACCGTAAGGGGATTAGCAATGCCGCCCGTCCAGAATTCTGTCCAGAGCTTGTCGATATTGCTTTTAAGTTGTCCTGTGATCATGTACTTCTCATTTTATTGTGTAGTTTAAGTGCGCCTGCATTGCGTGAGCACGGTATTAAATTAGTTGGTGTTTTACGATGCTTTGCTGGTCTAGTCGATATAGGCCACTGCGCTTTTTACTGCTGCCAGTTACGGCAGTAAGGCTAGTCGCTCGAACCGCATACCTTTTCTTAATCACATAATCGAGCATGCTTTGTTCATCCTCTACTTCAATCGAGTCTTCCTCTTTATTGCCACCGGCGGAGACGCGAAACGCTACCAGTCCAGTGTCTTTGTTTTTCATCTTTACGGGATAAAGTACATCACCTGACTCATGAAAAAGTTTTAGCTTCATGCATATTTTATTATCATTTGATTTAGTCATTTGCTGCACTCTGAATAGATGTTGTGGGTTCTGGTATTTCTAAGCTTTTAAGCAGTGCAAATAAATCATCTTCACTGCTGCCCAATGTGCCTTCGTAAATGCGATGATAGGGAGCTTTGTCTAAATCAGACATCTTGATGCCACCGGTTTTTTGTACTAAGGCCACTAACATATCGATGGTACGTTGAGCATCTGCACTGAGACGATGTTTTTGCATTAATTTGGTAAATAGTGCTTCGACATAATCGGGAGCCATACCAACAATTGAGCGTAATAATATACTTAAATCTTTAGTGGTTTCAGGATAAAACTGTTTTAAGGTTTTAATATCAACATCTGCATATTTAATGTGAATTAAGCCATTTAACTGTTCTATTTCTTGTTCGTTGACAGGCTCTCCCTTTCGAATTTTTATCAACACTGGGTTAGTATCAAACAAAAGCTCTAAGGCTTCTTGCACCTTTTGTTGATATATTTTGTAGTCAATGGTTTCGATTTTTGTGGCGCGGAATTTAAGCTGATACAAAGCTGTATCTTCTCGTATATCTGTAATTTTCACGCCTCCTGGCTGGGGTAATTCCTTCTCAAGCAGATACATCAACTCTCTAAGTGAAATGCGTCGCGTCTCAAGCTCATCAAAGCTGATATTGGACCAATTGTCACCATCGGTTAACCATTTGATATCAGCGGCTTTAGCTTGCACCTGTGCCATATTTTTTGGCAGGCGTTCTATTATGGCAAGAATGTCGTGTTTTAGTGGACCTATACCATCTGGCTCTGCCAAAACAGCTTGTTGAGTTTGCGTAACTAGGCCATCCCAACGAATGGCTTTACTTTGATTACGTATATCCAACCATTGCATTAAGGGTGCGATTTCTGTTTCCAACAATGTGACTGTAGGCTTGGAAAACTGCTTTAGCAGTTTTAAATCTGACAATTGCTCAACCAAAGCCCATTTGTCGCGCACATTTATATTGCGGGTGTCAAGAGCATCAATATCGGTTTTGATAAGCTTAATGACGGTATCGAAGGTTTCGAGTTCTAATTTATTGAGTGCCGTCACTGCAAGTAATAGCCTTTGCTCAAAACGTTTTTGTGCCAGCGATTTGCTGTTAGCTGGCTCTACTTCTTCATAGTCGAACTCAAAATAATCGAAGTTATCCCAATGGTCAAAAATCAAAAAGCGGCTTTTGTCTTTACCTTCACCAAACAGGTTTTCACATAGGCGTGTGCCACGACCGATCATCTGCCAGAATTTCACTTTGGATTTTACTGGCTTTGCAAACACTAAATTGACTAGACTCGGCACGTCTATACCTGTATCTAACATATCCACAGATATGGCTAAGGTAATAGGATTGGGTAAAGACGGATCGAGTTCTTTTTCTGCTTCAGTGATTTTAAACTGATCGATTAATGCCTCGGCACGGGGTTCGTCAGAATGAATTACCTCGCAAAAGCCATCACTTAATTGCGGGTACATCTCATCAAACAGCTCTTTTAATAAACGAGCATGATCGATACGACGGGCGAATATAATTGTTTTGCCGATGAGCTGATCATCTTTGTCTTTGATACCGTTTTCCATCAAGTTTCTTAATACCTGACGGTTGGTATCTTTGTTCATAACGGCTTTGTCGATATCCCTGGATTCAAATTCGTATTCGTTGGGATCTTCCCCTTGTGCTTCAAGCTCGGCAATTTGCTCATCGCTAAGGGATTTTTGATTGATACCATCGCGCATGAACTGAGTGGTCATGGTCATGATTTCGTAGGGTACGAGATGATTTTCTGCTATTGCTTTTTCTAATGGGTAATTAGCAGTAGGGTCTTTATAACCACATTCAAACAACGCACAAGTTGATCGCGAAACCATTTCCACAGGTGTGGCGGTTAGTCCTACTTGTAGGCAATCGAAATATTTAAATATGTTACCAAATACATTGTAAATAGACCGATGTGATTCATCCGCAATAATGAGATCGAAGTAACCTACGTCAAAATCTTCGTATATTCCCATCATTCCAGGGTAAGTAGAAATGAAAAGCCGTGCAGTATCTTTGTATTTTTTATCACTTACCCCAACCACATAAGGTTTAGCATTTAGAAATTCTACAAACGCGCCGCTTGCTTGTTTTCTAAGTTCCTTTCGGTCGCATAAAAACAATACTCTTTTGGCCCATTTGGCTTCTTGTAAAGACTTGGTGAGCGCAATGGAAACACGGGTTTTTCCTGTACCTGTTGCTTGCACTACCAGAGCTTTACGGCGCTTGGCTTCAAACTGCTCATGCACCCTGGTGATGGTTTCTAGCTGATAACGACGACCTGCAATGGCACTATCAATCTCAACGTCACTTAATTTCAACTTTTCTTTTCGCTGAAATTTAACGAGGTGTTGCAATGAACTTTTAGAATAGAAACCATATATTTTGCGAGGTGGGTACTTTTGCACATCGTCCCATATGAAAATGTCGTGCCCGTTGGTATAAAACAAAACAGGACGTTGGCCGTATTGTTTTTCTAGGGCATCTGCATAGTCTTTGGCTTGTTTTTTACCGAGTACTGCATTAGTTGATGTCTTTTTTGCTTCAACAACAGCAAGTGGTAAGCCATCGTCATCCCACAGTACGTAATCAACAAGTCCATTACCTGTTTTGGTAGGCTGGTCGGTAACGGGTACTTCTTGTCCGACTTGCTCAGTAAACTTACCATTTTCGCCTACGTCCCAGTTTACTTGGCGTAGTTCGAGATCGATTAAATATTTACGAGTTTTAGCTTCGTCGAAATCAATGGTCTTAGCAGCAGCATCACTGAAGGTTGAAAACTTAGTAATGGCTTGAGTATTTTTTGTAGCTGTTGCTTGATGGCTTTCAACGCTAAGTGTTTCAAAGCGCTTTTGTTGCTGCGATAGCTCATCCATTGCCTTTTTATATAACGCAGCAGTAGATTCTAATTTCTTTTTGAGCTTAACCGTTGTATTGGCACTAGCATCAATGGATTTAAATTTGGGCAAGGTGTCTGATTTTACGCTGTGATACCCACAATAAAGCCACACACCTAGATGATGGGCTTCTTGCAACGCAAATAATGCATCCTTGTCAGTGCCTTTAGCATCATGCGCAGCGCGGTTGCCAAGGTTTTTAATAGTAAAAAAGCTAGTCATAACAGGGGACGGAGTGAGTGAGGCAAAGTCCTCACCTTTTAATTTGTCATGAAAAGACGCTTTAGGGAGACAAGGTAATTTAAGCCCCTGATAGATAAAGTTAACCATGAACTCGCCGTATGAGCGCAATTTAATCAGTGCACTCTGCGGATCTGAAAAAGCATATTCTTCAGCATAGCCACCAAAATCAGCTAATTCAGGCCAATCTTTTCTTAAAAACTCAAAGTTCATTGATTGCTTCATCCTAGTTACTTCCTTGGTCTTCCCTTGTTCAATGACTGTGCCAAATACAAAAAACTCAATTATTTAGGCAATTCTACACCAACGCTTTCCATCCACACTTTCAGCGCTTGATGGCTGTTCAAAGATAACATGTGACTTGCTTTGGTTAAATTGTTTCCGGTTGCTTTTAGTGCGGCTAGTATGTATTTTTTCTTATAATTATCAATTAGCTGCTTAGCATCGACGATTTGACCTAATGATAAAATCACTTCGGGTTGTTCCTTAAGTTTACTTCTGACAATCATGGCATCGCTAATATCTTGATCCGTAATATCAGTCGCTTTTGACCACAAAAAAGCGCGGTTTAACGTATTCCAAAGTTCTCGAATATTCCCTGGCCAAGACTGACCCAAAATAAATTCTATTCCCTTTTCGGAAATATTCTTACTTTTATTGGAATGTTGAGTTGAAGCAGCAGCATTAATTTCAGCCATTAACTCTACTACCAATAGGGGTATGTCTTGGGTTCGCTCTCGTAGACTAGGAATATGGATGACACCGACGGCTAAACGAAAAAATAAATCTTCTCTGAAATCGCTTGCTTCAACCATCTCTAAAAGATCTCGGTGGGTGGCAGCTATAATTCTGACATCAATGTTGATAGATTCACTCCCACCGACACGGGTTATGCAGCCTTCTTGCAAAACTCTTAGTAACTTGACTTGAACATCAAGGGGCAACTCACCGACTTCATCTAAGAATAATGTGCCGCCATCTGCTTGTTCAAAAAGCCCTCTGTGCTGATTGTCTGCTCCGGTAAATGCGCCCTTTTCATGCCCGAATAAAATTGTGTCAACTAATGATTGCGGTAACGCTCCACAGTTTATGGCTTTAAAAGGTTTACCAACCCTTAAACTATCTATATGGATAGCATTAGACATGACTTCTTTACCCGTTCCTGTTTCGCCTAGAACCAATACGGGTAACTCAGATCCCGCTAATATTTTTGCTTTGCGTGTGACATCAAGCATTTCAGGTGATGTGGCGATAATTTCGCTAAGACTTTTAGCAGCGTTAGGATCATTTAAGGCTTTATTGGCAATGCCTTTGGCTGCTGACTTAACATACTCCTTAGCGAAATCGACTGGAATATTTACCGTTTCAAGACCTTTTAAAGCGGAGGATTGCACAAAATGAACGTTGCTTCGCGATTTGCCTAGAATTACGGCAGTTGAAATCATAGCAGGTGTACCAGAGGTCAAACTGATAGTGAGACTTTCACTATTGTTCGAGAGTTTGTTAACCCATTTGCTAGATTCATCAAATATTGATTGATAGTGAATAGGGCTTTTTATTTTAACCTTATGTATTTCAACATTCGTATAAGGTCGTTTAGCTTTCACTAATCGCGCTTTCAACCAATGCAGGTAATCGTCCCATTCATCTTGCCAAGCGTTAGCAAGAATAACGATTTGGTCAAAAGCTTGGGGGTTGTTTAATACTATTGTCGCTATTGCTGCCTCGCCATTTTCGCGAGATTTATCTAAGTCCGTTTTACCTAGCCAAGTGAGTAATGTATGCATTTATTCTAAGTTCGTAACTACTAAGTACAATTAATATTGCATAGCTAAATAAGTATTACACTTACTTTTGTCTGGGAGCTTCCTTACTTCAACACCTAGCTTTACCCGACGAACTAAACGTCAATACTCTACCCATGTACTAGTCACGTTGGTTAAACCAGTGTTACTAAATTAGCTCAAAGCATTTCAGTAAAATTATTTTCATTAAACTGAAAAATGAGTTCAGCTATTTATTTCCGTTTTTTCAGATAGTTAATCAACTTAGTTTTAAATATATGCATAACATACATAACTAATTGTTTTTAAAGGAAAATACCTATTGACGTACAAGTTGTTTGGTTGTAAGGTTAGTACATCTTGATAAGCAGGTTACAGAGGTTGCTCATCAAGCTTTAGTTGTTAGTTATCAGATATTGGAGCTAATGGATTTACTTCTACTCGACAGGTAAAATGCGGGGAATTGGATTTCCTCACCACCTTATCGGTGGTTTAAAGAACCGTTCAGGATTTACTTCTACTTCATTGGTAGATAATGGGCAAAATGGATGTCCCTCACCACCTAATCGGTGGCTTAAATAACCATAAAGGACTTGCTTCTACTTCACTGGTAGATGACGGGCAAAATGGATGCCCACCACCACTTCATCGGTGGTTTAAATACTAAAACAATTAAGCACTCTAATTGATTAGTCAGGTTATCGGGTAACGCAACAACGAATATTGTAATAGAAACAACCTAGAAGCTAACAACTGTCAATCAGTTCACGACACTGCTACAGACACAAATATTGGCATTAAAATAAGGTACATATCTTCAAACATTGCAGTCAAAAGTATTGATAGGACCACACGACACGCCAGCAAAATTAAAGCTATAGACTATCCAACGTAGTCATTGACCATGCGAGCCTAACGACACATCCATTTCATATAGTAGTCGCACTCCTTTCGCTTTGATGCATATAGCTCTTTCCTCGTTAACGATACGTTGTTGAACTAAGCCTAAACTTTTAAGCTCATTTATTATTCGAACTACTGCTATCTCGGGACGATTAATTTTTGAAAGCAATTCACTATACGGAACAACTGCCTTACTGACACTGGCGAGTAATGCAAGATGCCCACGTCGATTGTGCAGCCAGGAAACTTTTGAATCCGTTTTCCGAATAAGTGCAGACATCACTTTATGATATAACGTCCATTCAGCTTCTTTTTTGAGAGAATCCTCATGCTCAACTATTCGACTCAACGAAGTAGCAACTGAGAAAAAAAGGTCAATCTGGATTTTTTCATTACGAGTTAAGTCATCCATACTAACCGAAATTAAAATGTCTTGAATCACTCCATCAATAAAAGGAAAGACTGTCTTTATCATTAAATCAGGTCTCAAGATTGTTGATAAGCTCTGTACTTCTTTTAACGTATTACAAACGTCTTCAATATAATAGAGACCAGTACGATGCAAATAATTGACTTTGTGTACTATTTCTTTTTCTTTTTCTTTTTCACTAGATGTATCAACATTTTTCATTAGAATCTAGCCTTAGCCGGATTAAGAAAATGGTTCAACTGATAACTATATGCAGAAGAGCTAAAACCGTTTTGTAGCATACGTTTGCTACGCTTCTTGAATTGTCGTCCATTATAATGCTCTGAAGAAGCGATTCGCCTTTCATATATAAGCTGACTCTTACTTTTTACAGAGGCTATATAGTCAAATGTAATCGCTACCGGCTGCTTACGCTCAGGGGTGACAAAGCGCTTGCAGAGCTTATATTCGCTTCTCTTACTGTATGCTCGACTCATATTCTCACTCACTCAAAAGCTTCAACCTTTTCGTTAGTCTACATAATTAAGTACTTTGACAGTAAAGACAAAAAACAACTACATGAACAAAAATTGTTCTTTCTCTGTAAGCGATCATTTTAGACCGTCTTCCCTCATCCTGTTGCGGGCG
>TARA_R110001592_G_scaffold1001_2_pt1 | contig 28524 bp, 30 predicted proteins | sample TARA_R110001592 | Tara Oceans TARA_R110001592 (sample SAMEA4398387) | marine metagenome | biome: Polar Biome; feature: [SRF] surface water layer (ENVO:00010504); material: water (ENVO:00002006), including particulate matter (ENVO:01000060) such as... | depth 5 m | reverse complement strand
TATTTTTTGATCTGATATTTTTTGATCTGATATTTTTTGATCTGATAAATAGTGCAATGCCTTTTTATCAGTACTTCCTGGTATATCTTTCGTTTTGAGTGTTTGTTAATAGATATTAGGTAGTTAAAAGGAGAAAATGGTTTGAAATAACAACATCGTTTTAATGATTTGCAGTAGTATGACTTTTTATAAATGCCATGTGCTTGGTGTCATACATCAAACATAAGCTAGAATAAATCTTACAAAAGCTTAAATGTGCAGATATAAAAGTAATACTATGATGTTTACCCTACTAAAACTTGAAATTAGTTGTTAATTTATTGTTTACGTACGATAAATTTCACCTTCATATATTATTAAAAATAAAATGTTTCAAAGGATGTGTTGTGACTGAATTAGCTCAAATACCCGATGATCTGCCAAGTAAAGCAGAAGCTAATATAAAAAGTGCTATGCCAGATCTTGCCTTTAGTGAGCAACAGCTAACATTTGAACGACTCCCTTTTAGCTTTGCCAAAAAGCAGGGTATCGTTATTGTCAGAGATAAAACTCAATTTCAAATTTTATATCGTCCAGGCTTAACTACTCAGGCTTTCTCAGAAGTAAATCGCTTAACGATGGGTCAATTACCCTTTGTGAGTGTTGATGAAGCAGAATTTGAATCCGCTTTAAATTTGGCTTATCAAAATGATTCTGCTGAAGCCATGCAAATGGTTGAAGGCTTGGGTGATGATATGGACTTAGCAAGTTTAGCTAATTCCGTTCCGGAAACAGAAGATTTGCTTGAACAAGAAGATGACGCGCCAATTATTCGTCTTATCAATGCTATTTTAACGGAAGCGGTAAAGTCAGAAGCGTCGGATGTCCATATCGAAACGTTTGAAAAACAACTCGTTGTAAGATTCCGCGTTGATGGTGTTCTTCGAGAAGTGGTTAAGCCAAAAAGAGCCCTGGCGCCATTATTGGTTTCTCGAATTAAAGTCATGGCGAAACTGGATATTGCCGAAAAACGTGTTCCGCAAGATGGTCGTATATCCTTGCGCGTTGGTGGTCGTGAAGTCGATATTCGTGTATCAACCATGCCATCTGCAAATGGTGAAAGAATTGTCTTACGTTTACTTGATAAAAATGCCGGAAGGTTAAGTCTTAAACACATAGGTACTTCAGAGCGCGACTTGGAAGCGATTAAAAGCATATTGGCTCGACCTCATGGCATTATGTTGGTGACGGGGCCTACGGGTTCTGGTAAAACCACCACCTTATATGCAGGTCTATCTTATATAAATGACCGTAGCCGAAATATTTTAACGGTTGAAGACCCGATCGAATACAATTTACCCGGTATTGGTCAAACACAAGTAAATACCAAAGTAGAAATGACCTTTGCGCGCGGCCTCAGAGCGATATTACGGCAGGATCCTGATGTTGTGATGATAGGTGAGATTCGTGATGTAGAAACCGCAGACATTGCTGTGCAAGCAAGTTTAACCGGACACCTGGTACTTTCTACACTGCATACAAATAGTGCGGTTGGCTCGATTACCCGTTTAATGGATATGGGGGTTGAACCTTTCTTAATTAGTTCAAGCTTGGTAGGCATTATTGCCCAAAGGCTTGTGCGAGTTCTTTGTCGTGAATGCCGTGAACCCTATTTGCCAGACCTTTCTACCTGTGAGTATTTAAATCTTTCTCCCACGCTAAGTGATGATGAAAAACCCACTATCTATAGAGCGAAAGGTTGTTCAGAGTGTAATCATCAAGGTTATAAAGGTCGTTTAGGTATCTATGAAGTGGTTAAAGTGGATGAGCATTTACGTGAATTAATTCATAGCAAGGCAGGAGAGCAAGAGCTTGAACTGCAAGCACGTAAAGCAGGGCCAAGCATTAATGATGACGGTATTCAAAAAGTATTAGCCGGCGTCACGACAATAGAAGAAGTCATTAGAGTGACTCATAAAGGTTAAGCGCGGATAAAACATGGCAGCATTTGAATATAAAGCGCTCGACCTAAAGGGCAAGCAAAAAAAAGGTGTAATGGAAGCGGATAGTGCGCGACAAGTTCGCCAACAGCTTCGCGAAAAAGGTTTCGCACCTTTATCTGTTGAACAGACAAGTGAAAAGCAAAGTTCTTCCAGTCCATTTAGCGCTAAGCGTCGCTTAAGTGTTAAGGAACTTGCTTTATTAACGCGTCAAATAGCGACCTTAATTCAATCAGGTATTCCTATTGAAGAAACCTTAAGTGCGGTGGCGAGTCAGAGCGAGAAAACCAATGTTCGCAGTATGCTTCTAGCGGTTCGTGCAAAAGTGTTAGAAGGTTATACCTTAGCTGACAGCTTGGGAGAGTTTCCGGCCGCTTTTCCAAACTTATATCGTTCAACCGTTGCCGCAGGTGAGCATGCGGGCCACTTAGATCTGGTTCTAAATAGGCTGGCAGACTATACCGAAGCACGACAACAAGCGCGTCAAAAGATCCAGTTAGCCGCTATTTACCCTGTTATTCTGGCCTTTGTTGCACTTTCGATCGTTGTCTTTCTACTAACTTACGTAGTACCCGATATTATCGAAGTTTTTGTTAATAATGGCCAAGAGCTTCCACCTCTAACACAGGGTTTATTGGCTGTGAGTGATTTTCTGGCTAAATGGGGCTTGGCTATTTTTGTGCTATTAGTGCTTGGCGGAATTGCATTTAAAGCGAGTTTGAAGAAAGATAAATTCCGTTTCGCGTTTCATAAACGTTTGCTTTATATGCCTTTTATTAAGAAAATTTCACGTGGTTCAAATACTTCCCAATTTGCAAGTACACTTAGTATATTAAATAGCAGTGGCGTGCCTTTAGTCGATGCCATGCGTATTGCAGCCGAAGTGTTAAGCAATGACTGCTTAAAAGCATCGCTGGTAGAAGCAGCGGTTAAAGTAAGTGAAGGTGGTAATCTTCACCATTCATTGGAACAAACCGGCTATTTTCCACCGATGATGATCCATATGATTGCGAGTGGTGAGTCGAGTGGCGAGCTTGATCAAATGCTCGAAAGAACAGCGAGACACCAAGAAAGTGATTTACAAGGTTTGATAGAAACCATCGTGGGTTTATTTGAGCCTTTAATGCTGCTTTTTATGGGTGGCGTGGTACTCATTATCGTATTGGCGATAATGCTACCTATCTTGAATATGAGCAACTTAGTCAGTTAATCGCTTAGCCATGTGCAGAATTTATTAGTCACTCTATAGCTAAAAATAAGGAAGGAAAATGAAATACAGTAAAAAGCATCAGTCTGGTTTTACCTTGATCGAAATCATGGTGGTGATGGTCATACTTGGTCTCCTGGTTGCTGTTGTGGCACCAAACATATTAGGTCGTGGTGAAGAGGCGCGGATTGGTGTAGCGAAAACCCAGATCAGGAATATCAGTAATGCTTTAGATTTATACAAGCTGGATAACTTTACTTACCCAAGCACAGAGCAAGGTTTAGAGGCATTGGTTAGCCAGCCATCCGGTTCCCCTGAAGCCAAAAACTGGAATAAAAATGGCTATTTGCCGAATGTGCCTGTTGATCCCTGGAAAACAGAATATCAATATGTCAGCCCAGGCTCACAAGGCCCTTATGACTTATACTCATTCGGCCCGGATGGACGGGAAGGCGGTTCGGATGGCGGTGAAGATATCACTAACTACGACTTGAACTAATCTTAACTTGTCTCTTAACTTGTCTCTTAACTTGTCTCTTAACTTGTCTATGTTCTTTTGCAATGTTGATAGTGCGTTTCATCGAAAGCTGTATTTAAAATACAGCTCTGTTTTGAATGTAGCATCAAAATCTAAAGGCTTTACCTTAATTGAATTATTAGTGGTATTGGTTTTGCTCGGTCTGGTTTCTGCGATTGCTGTTAGCACGGTGGGTGGAGGGAACCAGTTTCGAGAAATGCAAAATGAAGCGCGCAGATTGCAAGCCGTCTTATTAATCGCTTCTGATGAAGCCGTGTTTAGTAATGAGGAAATTGGCGTAATGATTGAGTCTGATCAGTATGCCTTTCTAGTGTTTAATGAGCAGGAAGGCCGTTGGGAGGATAGTGCAAACTATTCTCTTAGGCCGCATACTTTGCCTGAGTGGATGACAATTGATTTTCAACGTGAAGGCAAAGAACGGAAAATTTTAGGCGCGCACTCCAAAAAATTCTTGGGTGATGGTGAATCTGAATATGCCGGTGATTTAGGTATTATGGATGGTCTCGAACAAGGTAAAAAACCTAACTTTATGCTTCTTTCCAGTGGCGAAATAACCGGTTTTACTGTTGGTTTTCAGCTTAGGGATCAAGCAGATTCACGTATCGAGATAAAAAGTACAGACCAAGGCGAGATCATCATTCCTGCTTTACAGCCCGAGGATGAAGACCTTTGAAAACGCTAGCTTACAAGCTTAAGTCTCGATTAAAGGGCTTCACTCTTTTGGAAGTGATGGTTGCCTTACTCTTTTTTTCGCTAATCGGTATGGTACTACAGCAAGTGACGGCTTCTACAGTAAATCAATACCTTGCGGTCAGGCATAAAATGTTTTCCTCCTGGTTGGCTGAAAATAAGCTGACGGAACTTCAGCTATCTAAATCCTTATCGCCAGCAAAAGAATCTAAAGAAGATGTCGAGTTTGCGAATGAAGATTGGCAAATCATATCAAAAGTGAAAAAAACCGAGAATCCCGATATCAATAAAGTCGATGTGGAAATCTATCATATTGATGCAAGCTCTAATGAAAAAAATAAAAAGCTGACTTTAACTGGTTTTATCGGGCGTTATTAATGAAGCAAGTGCTTAACGGTCGATCATCAATACAAACCGCTTATAATAGTGGTTTTACCCTCTTAGAGGTGTTACTGGCGATTGGCATTACGGCTATGATTGGTCTTGGCTCCTGGCAGATTTTAAATAGCGCCATCAGGGCGAGTGAGTCAACTCAAGTTCGTTTAGCGGAACTTAATGCTTTACAAAAAACCATGTTGATTATTTCACGTGATCTAAGGCAAGTGCTACCCAGATCGATTAGAGATGGCTATGGTGATTATCAACCAGCCTTGACCACTAAAACTGAATTTTACGCACTTGAATTTAGCCGAACAGGTTGGCGCAACCCCATGGATGATGCTCGTTCAAATATTCAACGCGTCGCTTATGAGCTAAGTGAAAATAAATTGATTCGACATTATTGGTCTGTCCTCGATAGATCGCAGGATTCCGAACCAATATCAAGAGAATTATTAACGGAAGTGAATTCGTTTTCATTCCGTTTTATGAATCAAAGTGGCGGCTGGACTGATGAATGGCCTCCTGAAAATTCAAGTTCCAACTCGAATACACCAGTAAGTGCTGGAAAGAGCATCGATCCAAGGTCAAAAGATAATGAAATACCAAAAGCCATAGAAATAAGTTTTGATTTGGAACGCTTTGGTAAAGTGAAAAGGTTATATGATTTGCCGGTTTATTTAGAGAATAAAGATATAGTTGTTACTCCTCCAAACGGGGGGGGCTAGCAGGATGTTTCCATTAAAAACACCTACAAAAAAACCATGTAAGGTCAATTGTATATCGTATACAAAACAAAAAGGTGTCGCCTTAATGTTGGTGATATTTGTTTTTGCTTTAGTGTCTATATTGGCAGTGGGTATGTATAACAGGCAGCAAATTTTTGTGCAAACCGCTGGTAATGTTATGGCGCAGGCTCAGGCCTACCAATATGCTATTGCTTCTGAAATCTATGGAAAAAGATTACTTAAAGCGGATTGGGATGAAGATAAAGACAAGGGTGAGCAGGTAGATGACTTGGAGCAGATCAAAAATTCAATTTTAATTCCAGTCGAAGAGGCATTTTTAGAGGCTCAATTTAATGATGTACAAGGCAAACTTAACCTGAATGATTTAGTGACTTTAACAGGTAATGTAAACCAAGTGATGAAAGAACGTTTTGATCGCTTATTGAAGCGTTTGGCTATAGAAACTATAAAAGTAGACGCTATTATTGATTGGTTAGATGAAAACCAAGAGCCTCAAGGTTTTGAAGGCATGGAGGATGGAGAATATTTATCTATCGACCCGCCGTATCGAAATGCCGGTCAAAGCTTCAGAGATATCAGTGAATTACGACTACTTCCCAATGTGAGTAACGAAGACTTTCAAAAATTCTTGCCTCATGTAACAGTATTACCTATGGGTAGGTCGCCAATTAACGTTAATACAACCACTGAAGAAGTTTTACAAAGTTTAACGGCAACATTAAGTGATCAGCAAGCTAAAACCCTTGCAGAGCAAAAGCAAGAAAAGCCCTGGAAAACGCTTGCAGACTTTCAATCAGATCCTTTAATTAGTGCTAGCGGTTTAAAGGATAGTTATTTAAGTGTTAACTCGGAGTTTTTTGAAATTGCTACGCGAATTACTCTGTCTGACAGGGTGGTAAGATTAGTCTCTTTGATATATCGAAATAGTAAAGATGGTGTAATGCAAGTGATCAGTCGAGATCAAAGTCAAAAATATCTGATAACAAAAGAAAAGGTCGCGTTATAATGACTTTTATAGTTAACGATGCGTTAAATATAACGCAGTATGCGGATAGTAATTAATATGCCAAATACATTATTTGTTCGTCCAATCGATTTAAATGGGCAAATACCGTCAGAAGAAAAAAAATATGAATGGGCGATCTATGATATTGCAGGTAGCTTACTCAAATATGGCGCTAAGACGTCCTTGGATATCATCGATCAAACGCTGATGCAAAATGGTTTGGATCAAGTCGATGTTGTCGGTCTTTTCCCGGCATATGCAGCTTTATGTACTCAAGTAAGTGTTCCCGGAAATCAAATACGCTATGTTCAGCAGGCTTTGCCTTTTGCGGTGGAAGAGCAAATTGCCCAAGACATAGATGAGATGCATCTTGTTTTAGGGGAGAAAAGTAAAACAGGAGATTTCCGAGTCGTTGCTATTGCTCATACATTGTTCTCAGCTTTGTTTGATGGCTTGAATAATCAAGAGCTAACGGGCTCTTTAAAGTCGATTTATCTTGATAGTGATTTGATTGATCTTGAGCAAAATACATTAAAAATTATTTTATCTGCAAACGAATCCTATGTTCTAGAAAATAACCGACAAGCGATTAGCTTGCAAAGCCGAAACCTGATTGCTTATCTCGATGCCTTATTTTTAGCGCCAAAAGAAGGTGACGTTCAAGAAGGCGTTAATGTAGCCATTGTCCTGGATAAGACTTCAGTAGATTCAAATAAATTGTTGCTTGCCGAAATTGAACAATACCCCCATGTAAATCTCACTGTCGAAGAAATAGCATCAAGTGCTTTTGAGTATTTATGTTCCCAGTTTTTTAATTTAAAGAAGCTGCCCTTAAACCTTTGCCAGGGTAGCTATCAAATTAGCTCAAAGAACAAAGGCGCTTGGACGAGGTGGCGAGCTGTCGCGATCATTGCGGGTCTTGGATTTCTGTTACAGCTTGGTTTGTTTGTGGGTGAAGGTATCTTCCTCAACAAACAAGCAGAGCAAATTGGTCAAAATGCAGTTGCAGAGTATAGAAAAGCCATGCCTGGAGCTAAAAGTATCTCGTTAGCCAAGTTACCCAGAGTGATTAAAGGTCAATTAAATCAGTTGAAAGCGGGTGGTGTAGAAAAGTTGGATTTTCTCGATTTATTAGGTGAAGCAGGTAATCAGTTTAATAGTAGCCCTTATAAATCATCACTGATCTTTAATAGTATTAATTATAGTGAACAGCGTGGAGAATTAATGCTAGAGATGCATGCTAAGTCTTTTGACCAGCTAGAAGCATTAAAAAAAGCCATAGTAGACTCGGGTTTAAATGCAAAAATAAGCTCAGCCGTACAAGAGCAAGACTACTTTAAAGGCCGAATCAGTGTCGGTGGCGTTTAACTGACTATTACTAACTAAAGAATGCCTGGTAAGGTAAAAAAATGATTTCTTCAATAAAACAGCATCCACATATCTTAAAAGCGTTAAAACAATATGAAATGATGCCGAGTCGTGATCGGCTCGCATTAAAACTATTAAGCTTTTTTCTTATTCTTCTCTTTATGTATTTTGGTTTATGGCAACCAGCTTATACCTACAAAAAAGACTCAGAAATACTGCTTCAACAACAAAAAGACTTGCTTGCACTTGTTATGGAGAATAAAGCAGCCCTAAGTAATTTGTCCGGCTCACCCTCTGCCAATGTGGCTGCACTTAACAGTCAACAGCTCGTAACATCTGTCACTAATTTAGCAAAACAGACTGGCGTAGTTTTAAAACGTTTTGAACCGAGTGGAGAAAGGGAAATAAAAGTTTGGGTCGAAGACCTTGCGTTTGACAAAATGATGGTATGGTTAACAACGATGAAGCGTGCTTTGGATGTAAGAGTTGAACAAATTTCTGTTGAAAAATCTGAACGTCCAGGCTTGGTCAGTGCACGCTTAACGCTTTCATCCTAAAAATAAAATAGGCTTTAATGATCGAGGTATTACATTATTTTTTTCAGAATCATATCGTGTCTTAAAAAGAGTTTATTCAATATTTCGCTTACACAATTTCGCTTACACATTCATTCATATAAGAGAATGCGATGACAAAAATTACGGAAGAAACAGAAGCTCGTGTTGTGCGTTTGGATGCAGGTGCATTTACAGAGGCAAAAGCTATTCTATATCGTTCTTATAAGAATGAACCAACGTTTAAATATTTATTTGATTCGACTCGTCCTGGCTATGATCAACGAATTCGAGCAACTATTCGAGAGTTAATAGAGCTTCACTTTACCAATCAGCAAGATGTGATAGGTTTAGCATTAGATAGCCATTTAATCGCGGTTGCTTTGATAGGGAATTCAACTGTTCGTTTGAACCTGGCTAAAAAATTAAACTGGCGTATGAGAATGATTCTGACAGCCGGATTCGATTGCACGAAAAGATATATTGACTACCATACTCAAATTCATAATTGTCTTCCCGAAGGTGAGTATTATGAACTACCTTTACTAGGAGTAGATAGCAAATATCGTAATTTAGGTTATGGTAAACAGCTCATGAGTGCTCTTGAGAAAATATGTAAAGAAAATCCCCGTTCTTCAGGGATAGCTCTGGATACAGGAAACAGTCGTTATCTCGATTTTTTCAAACGCATTGGCTATGACACGATAGGTAATGTTCAATTAGGTGATTTGTCAGAAAGTGTTTTGTTCAAAAGCTGTCATTGATCTGCTGCACTCAGAATAAAGCCTACTTTCCTATAAAGTACATTCCTATAAAGTACATTCCTATAAAGTACATTCCTATAAAGTATACACTCTATATTTTAATTCAGAAGGCAAGAAGCAATGACGCAGACCTATGATTACGACTTATTTGTTATTGGCGCAGGCTCGGGCGGAGTTCGTTTGGCGCGAATGTCTGCATCTATGGGGGCAAAAGTTGCTGTAGCAGAAGATCGTTATTTGGGAGGAACCTGTGTCAATGTAGGTTGCGTTCCTAAAAAGCTTTTCGTTTATGCATCGCATGTTGCGGAAGACTTAAAAGATGGGGCTGGTTATGGTTGGCAAAATGAAGGGGAATTAAAATTCAATTGGCGAACCCTTATTGCTAATAAGAATAAAGAGATATCTCGTCTTAATGGTATATATCAGAACTTACTTGTTAATTCAGGTGCAAGCATAATTGATGGTAGGGCTCGCTTTGTGGATGCTCACACAGTAGAAGTTAATGGTAAAAATTACTCTGCAGAGCGAATTGTTATTGCCACGGGCAGCTGGCCTTTTATACCTGATTTTCCTGGAAATGAATATGCTATTACCTCAAATGAAATCTTTCACTTAGGGTATTTACCCAGTGAAGCTCTTGTTGTCGGTGGCGGATATATTGCGGTAGAAATGGCCGGCATCCTGGCTGGCTTAGGCGTTAAAACAACGCTTGTTTATCGTGGTGATATGTTTTTACGTGGTTTTGATAAGGAAATTCGTTATTTCGTTAAAGAAGAAATGATGAAGAAAGGTGTTAATTTAATTTTTAATGACAACATCAATTCTATTAAAAAAATATCTGAACCACTGCATGACCTTCAATATCATATAAGCCTTGAATCAGGAAAAATGGCAGAAACCGGGCTTGTTTTATATGCAACAGGTCGAACGCCGCATACTCAAGATCTTGGTTTGGCTAATGTCGATATTCAATTAAACACACGGGGTGAAATTCAGGTGAATGAGTATTTTCAAACATCTGAAAAAAGTATTTATGCCTTGGGTGATGTAACCGGCGGAATGCAATTAACGCCAGTTGCGCTGGCTGAAGGCATGTATTTAGCGAATTACTTTTATTCAGGGCAAAAACCTGCCTTACTGGATTATAGCAATATTCCAGCAGCGGTATTTTGTCAGCCCACAATTGCTACAGTTGGCTTATCTGAAGAGCAAGCAAAGGCGGAATATCCTGAGGTTTCAGTATTTGTATCCAACTTCAAACCGATGAAGCATACTTTATCTGGTAGTGATGAGCGTTGCTTGATGAAAATGATAGTCGACAATCAAACAGACAAAGTATTGGGTGTGCACATGGTCGGAGCAGAAGCGGGTGAAATCATTCAAGGTATGGCTGTTGCCCTTAAGGCGGGTGCAACTAAGGCAGTATTTGATGCAACAATTGGTATTCATCCAACTGCTGCTGAAGAGTTCGTAACCATGCGACAAGCAAGGTTTAATTAATAAACTGTTTAATAAATAAAACCTGTTATAATTTTCATTTTTAAAATGTCTTAGGGGGCAATTTTGAGTTCGGTTGAGTCGCAACAGCGCGTATTATCAGGGATGAGGCCAACAGGCAAACTCCATCTTGGTCATTATCATGGCGTACTAAAAAACTGGGTACAACTTCAGCATGATTATGAATGCTTTTTCTTTGTAGCCGACTGGCATGCATTAACCACGCACTACGAAGACCCCCACATTATTGAGCAAAGCGTTTGGGATATGGTGGTAGACTGGTTAGCTGCGGGGATCAATCCAGGCTCGGCGACCATGTTTATTCAATCGATGGTACCTGAGCACGCTGAATTGCACTTGTTATTATCCATGATTACACCACTTGGGTGGTTAGAACGCGTTCCTACTTATAAAGATCAGCAAGAAAAACTTAAAGAAAAAGATTTAGCCACTTACGGTTTTCTGGGTTATCCCTTATTGCAAAGTGCCGATATTTTAGTGTACCGGGCAGGTTATGTGCCTGTCGGTGCAGATCAGGTCTCTCATGTTGAGCTGACACGAGAAATAGCGCGTAGATTTAATCATTTATATGGTAAAGACCTGGGCTTTGAAGATCTAGCGGAAGCCGCTATCAAAAAAATGGGTAAGAAAAACGCCAAACTTTATCGGTCTTTAATGAAACGCTTTCAAGAGCAAGGCGAAGATGAAGCGCTGGAAATCGCCAGAGCCCTAATCAAAGAACAACAAAATATCTCCTTAGGTGATAGAGAGCGTCTGCTTGGTTTTATTGAAGGTGGCGGTAAGATTATTTTACCTGAACCACAGCCCTTATTAACAACCGCCTCAAAAATGCCGGGGCTTGATGGGCAGAAAATGTCCAAGTCATATAATAATACCATTGGTCTGCGTGAAGACCCGGAAACAGTAACGATTAAAATTCAAAAGATGCAGACAGACCCACAACGGGTGCGTTTAACTGATCCTGGCGACCCTGATAAATGCCCTGTTTGGGGATTGCATGATGTTTATTCCGATGAAAGCACAAAAACGTGGGTTAGAGAAAGTTGTACCAGTGCAAGTATCGGCTGTCTTGATTGTAAAAAACCCTTAATTGAAAAAGTTTTGGCAGAACAAGGCCCGATACGTGAAAGAGCCCGCCAATACGAAGAAAACCCGGGTCTTGTTCGTAGCATTATTTCTGAAGGTTCAGAGCGCGCAAGAGACGCTGCCAAAAGCACCTTATCAGAAGTAAGAAAAGCTGTTGGTTTGTCTTTTGGTGCATAATATTAATTGTTCAATCCTAAGTCGTTGAGGATTATGGTTATATGAGCGCAGTGCAGCAGGAGTTACCTTTTGCGATTGTCGAAGGTAAAGCGATTACCGACGTGCCTCAAGATCTTTATATTCCGCCAGATGCCTTGTCTGTTATTTTAGATGCCTTTGAAGGTCCCTTGGATCTGCTTTTGTATTTAATTCGTCGTCAGAATATGGATATTCTGACGATCGATGTCAGTGAAATTACTCATCAGTATATTAAATATATAGAGGCCGCAAAAAAGATGCAGTTTGAGTTAGCCGCGGAATATCTTTTGATGGCCGCCATGCTTGCTGAAATTAAATCACGTATGCTCTTACCAAAACTACAGCACGAAGACGATGAAGAAGATGATCCTCGTGCAGAGTTAATCCGGCGCTTACAGCAATATGAGCGTTTTAAAAAAGCGGCTGAAGATATTGATGTCTTGCCTAGAATAGGCCGAGATATTTCGCCGGTTAATGTCAATGTAGACATTGCGCGCCAGCATAAACTGCACCCCGACGTGAGTTTAAATGAACTGCTTGATGCACTAAATACCGTGTTAATACGCTCAGATAGATTTGTCAGCCACCAAGTTGAGCGAGAAAGGCTTTCAACACGAGAAAGAATGTCAATTATCTTAGCCCGAGTCACATCGGATAACTTTGTGTCATTTTATAGCTTATTTACGCCGGAAGAAGGGCGCTCTGGTGTGGTGGTGACATTTTTGGCTATTATGGAATTAGTCAAAGAACAGCTGTTAGACTTTGTTCAAAGTGAACTATTTGGAGTGATCCATGTTAAAGCGAGAGAGAGTTAGCCTGTATGCAGGGTGTATATTTTCATTATGATTGATACTCAATTTCTTAAAAACATTAATAATCATATAGATAAAGATGCTTCTGAAAGTGAATTATCATCCCACTATGGGCAGGCAGCGCTAGCAAAATTTAAGTTAATTGTAGAGGCGATACTCTTTGCTTCTGAAAAACCTTTAACGATTGAGCAAATTTTTAATTTGTTAGAGCACGATTTGGCGGTATCAAGAGCGCAGATAAGGTTAATACTGAATGAGCTTATTGCAGATTATAGTGCCAGGGGGCTTGAGTTAGTTGAAGTGGGTGGTGCATTCAGGTTTCAAACCAAATCTGAATACAGTGAGTGGGTTCAACTCCTTTGGGAAGAAAAGCCGCAAAAATATTCGCGCGCACTCTTGGAAACCCTGGCTTTAATTGCTTATCGTCAGCCGATCACCAGAGGGGATATTGAAGAGATTCGCGGCGTAGCCGTGAGTTCTAATATTATTAAAACCCTACAAGAAAGAAACTGGGTAAGAATAGTGGGTCATCGAGAGGTTCCGGGGCGGCCGGCTATTTACGCCACGACCAAGCAGTTTTTAGCCCATTTCAATTTAAGCACCTTAGAAGATTTACCAACCTTGGCTGAGATAAGAGATATAGACCTAATCTCTAAAGAGGTGAATGCACAGCTCGCCCTGAGTGACGAGTTTGAATTAAATTCAGAGGCCGAGTCCTAACCGGGTATTACTCTGTAATACCCGTAATATTGGCCACCTTAGTCAGGCTTTCTTGATACTCTTCAAGATACTCAGAATCTGCCACAATACCACCGCCAGCCCAGCAATATAATTGTTCGCCATCCTGCGTTACGGATCTTATGAGTATGTTGCTATCAAAATTGCCGTTATAGTTCAGGTAAAATACTGAACCGCAATAAGCGCTTCGGTCATGTTTTTCTAATTCCCTAATGATTTCCATAGACCTGATTTTAGGTGCCCCAGTGATTGACCCGCCAGGAAAGCAGGATAGAAATGCCTCCAGCTCACTAATATCATCTTGTAAAGTGCCTTGTATATGGCTGACAAGGTGATGGACATTTTGATAGCTTTCAATTTTGAAAAGTGCAGGAACATGTATGCTATTTGCTTTGCAAACTCTTCCCAGGTCGTTTCTGATTAAATCAACGATCATCACGTTTTCAGCTTGGTTCTTTTTGCTGTCTTTTAAAATGCCGATATTTTCCAGGTTTCCGTTGTTAATAATGGTGCCTTTGATGGGTTTACTTTCAATGATACGCTTGTTAATGGAGATGAATTGCTCAGGAGAAAAGCTAAGTAGGTTTTGTGTTTCATTGAATGACATAAAGCAAGAGTAAGGGGTTTGTATGGCTTCTCTCGATGCGAAATAGAGATCTACGGCGTTTAGCTTGGTTTTGGTTTCGAATCGTTGAGTTAGATTTACTTGGTAGCAATCGCCACAATTGATGTAATTTTTGACTTGATCAAATTGGATTTTATAATCACACTGGGTTTGGCTTTTTATCCACTTCAAGGTATTTAATGGGGGGGTATGCTTTACTGTCTTCAAGTTATTAGAAGTTAAAGATTCAATGGCGTCTAAAATTATCTTGCGCAAAGCTGCATGACATAAAGGTGAGAATGTAAGGTAGCCTTGCTGCATTTTATGATCGAATACATAGCTCCATGTATAATGACCGACAAAAAGAATAGGAAATGTCGTTTTGGCTGTTTTGTTGCGTTGATTTTTTAACTGAAGCTCAACGCCGGTAGGATACGAACAAAAACCTAACAAACCGCTAGTAAAGGGTAATTCCCTGACGGTATTGTTTATATCTAGAGTTTTTCGAGATATATATTCTAACTCTTTGAATCTATTAATTATATTTGATCTATAGCTTGACTCTATACTTGAAATGACTGTGTCTGGTTCTGCGCTAAAAACACTGAAGCAAGGCTTACTTTTAGTGGAGCCACTATCAAAGAAAACAGCATGCTTAAGTAATTTGCATAGCCTGCTAATGTGCTCTTCGCTTAAACAAATAAGCGTTTGATGCCAATTTTCTAAAGTATCGTTTTTGATAATAGTTCTCTTTAACGGCTAAAAATCGCGTGGAGTTTGTTTAAAAAAGTGTTACAAGATCAAAAACTTGGATATTGTCGCTAGACATTTAGTGATCTTCCGGATAATTTTACCGCCACAAAATAAAATTTAACAAATGGAGTTTTTATGACACGCTCATTTCGCTGCTTAATCGTTTCAATGCTATGTCTTTTTATCTGGGTATCACCTATACAAGCAGAATCTACCAAGGCTAAAGAGCTAGAAGACGCTATTCCAGTGCCAAACAAGCAGGCTGCAGATTTGAACGCCTTAAAAAGAGCGAAAGTAACAGAAGAGCAAGCTATTAACCAATTAAAATTTATGATGGTGAAGGGTTTTTCGCGCATGGAAAAGGAGTTGGTTGAAAAGGGTGACTTTCCACCTTTTGGTTTGTCGTTATTTCCTGATGGATCGTTTAAGGCGGTTACTATAGATTCTGAAATTCCGGTCCCTAATGAAGAGGCTTTAGCCGCCGTTGCCCAAAGTATGGCGGCCATAGCAAAAACAAGATCTACGTGGGGTGTAGGTATCATGTATATTAGGGCACAGAAACTTGATGATGGTTCTTTCACTCAGCGTATTATTGTTATGACCGAGCATATCGCTGGCTGGGCGCGCCATTGGGCTTATCCATTTAAAGTAGAAAACGGCGAGGTTAAGCTAGGTAAACCAACTGAAACGGCAGTTAATCCGATATATTATGTAAATAAATAAACAGCTTGTTTATTTAGTGAAAGCCGCTTCAGCAATGGAGCGGCTTTTTTGGTTTTTGGGCGCAAAAATCTCCGCGCCTTGAGCTTGTCGAAAGGTCTCCCGGCTTGGGTGATAATCAACGATCAAATGTGAAATTCTGTAAAAACGACTTACATAAGACTGAATGAAGTAACGAAGGGTAACAGAATGTGATTGCTTTCACGGAAAGCTGGAAATGAAAAGCCTATAGTAGCTTCACTGGCGGATGAAAGTCTGTTGGCAAAAAAAGAAGCATATTAATAATGCGTTTACACATACAAGCTGAAAAGCAGCGTAAACGAACCCTAAACTTAGGAGAATACTATGAAAGGCCTGAAGAAATTAGCATTAGCATCAGCTATCGCAGCAGTAGCAGTTGGCGCACAAGCAGAATTAAAAGCGCTAGACGATTCAACGATGAGTGAAATGACTGGTCAGAAAGGTTTAAGAATTGACCTGGAAACCAAGTGGAGTATTGGTGAGTTTGCATATGTAGATGCTGGTGCAATCGTTCTTAAAGACATAAGCATGGGTGGTAACACTGATGTAGCTGGTGGCGGTTCAATGCTTGATAACGTTCGTTTAACGATCGACGTGGCTGGTTCTGGCGCAGATTTAGGTCCACTAGGTACACCTGATAACGTATTAGATTACGGTATGTCAGAAGTGCGTAGCCTTGCAGGTTTAATGTATGCGGGTTTCGGCAATGCTGATGCAGGTATCGCAGCAGCGGCGGTGGGTGTAGATGCACTAAACAAAAATAATTTCATCGATAGCAAAAAAACATACGGCGATGGTGATTTAAAAATTCACTTCGGCTTTACTGATGCATGGGAAAAAGGTGGTGGTTACCAGGCATACGTAGATGGCGTGGGTGATGATGGCGCGGGTGGTACAACGGATATGGCTGGCTTGTCTTATCAAGCAGCACGTGATATTGCTGCACGCGCAGTTGACTTTAATTTCAAGATTGGTCAGATCGCACTTGCTGATAGCTCATATGGCGATGTAAATGGTTCGCGTTTAGGTACTGAAGTTATTCAGAAAACTGATCAGGCAACAGGTGAAGATAATGATGCCGGTGGCGCATCGACGACTACTTTGATCAGTGATTTAAGTATGAAAGGTTACTTGGGGCCGATGGATATTCTTATCGAAAACAAGGGTAACGGCTTTGACGGTACTGGTGCACAAGGCGCTGGCACAGGTAATGCGAATTCAAAAATTCAGTGGGATTCATTCTTCAAAGTAACTGACTTAGATCTTTACATTGATATCGCTGGCGTTCAGTTGACAGACATCAAGATCCACAACGATCGTGGTGATACGACTTCTTTGAACCAAATCGCAGCATATGATCCACAAACTGGAACGCCAATTCTAGATGCATCAGGTAACCCAGTAATGGCGAATACCTCTGCCTTCGGTTTTGCTCACTCTAAGCGTGAAATCTATGCTGTTAAAGATGCTGTTTTAGATGCGAAAAGAAAGTTGTTAGGTCTTAATGAGTACGTAGATGGTATTGCGATCAACACACAGTTCAAAGGTGATATCGATATCGGTGCATTGTCATTCGGTGATACGGGTGATTCTATCGGTTCAATCTACATTACTGACATGACTTCAACAACTAACTGGACTATTTCTGCTAACTAAGACTGTGGTCTTGGTAGAAGCTGAATACGAAAGTGTTTAATTGAAGTATCAGTAAAAAAGAAGTAAAAAAGAAAGCCGCTTCAGCAATGGAGCGGCTTTTTTGGTTTTTGGACGCAAAAATCTCCGCGCCTTGAGCTTGTCGAAAGGTCTCCCGGCTTGGGTGATAATCAACGATCAAATGTGAAATTCTGTAAAAACGACTTACATAAGACTGAATGAAGTAACGAATAAACAGAAATTTGAAGAGAGTTTCTCGCTTTAGGGGTGATATGGATATTGGTCACTTAAGCTTTGGTGATACGGGTGTGTCTATAGGGTCTTTGTATTACACAGATATGGATTTTTTAACGAATAGAACGATATCGGCTAACTAATTTAGTCTTGAATATTATTCGGATTTAACTGCATCCTAAAAACCCTAGCTTTGTCTAGGGTTTTTCATTTTTATAACACTGATTTTATAAGAAAAATTGTTTATACTAGCGCCCGCTTAAAAAATAGGCTTGAATTTTATATTGTCGCCTTAATATGCCTGTGTTTAGATCTGTCGCACAAACGTGAACTTTTTATTATTAGCTCTTATGAATGGTGATGTATGCCTATATATGAATATGGCTGTAAAGCATGTGGTTTTAAACAAGATATTCTACAAAAAATGAGCGATGACCCTATTCGAACCTGCCCTGAATGTGGCAAAGATGAATTTGTTAAGCGTATCTCTGCTGCAGGGTTCAGGTTGGCGGGGTCGGGTTGGTACGAAACGGATTTTAAGACAGGAAAGAAAAAGAATTTGGTAGCTTCAAATAGTGAACCTAGCAAAAACTCGACAGCGAGTTAATACCTAGATTCTGCAATCCGGTTGAGGACCGAGAATGATAATCGGAAGCTTAGACAAGGCGGCAAGCGCTTTTTGGGCGAAATCGTAGCAACAGCTACGTTGAACCCTAAAAGCACACAGCCAACGCGGCTTAAGCTTTTGATTTTACATTAGAATCCCAAGTGGATTGCAGAACCTAGGTAACATTATATTTAAATCTTATTGCCTTCTAAGGCTCTCTTATTAACAGACAAACAAGAAACAGAACTAAGTGAGAATTTTATGCGAAGCCACTATTGCGGTGCAGTGAATGAACAACATATAGGCCAGGAAGTCACTATTTGTGGCTGGGTACATCGTCGTCGTGATCATGGCGGTGTCATCTTTTTAGATATGCGAGATAGAGAAGGTGTGGCTCAAATTGTATTTGATCCTGATACTGAGGAAAGTTTCGCAAGTGCCGAGCGTGTTCGAAATGAATATGTACTTCAAATTAAAGGTGTGGTGCGTGCACGACCCGAAGGCACAACGAATAAAGAGATGTCTACCGGGCAAATTGAAATTCTTGGTAAAGAACTCACTATTTTGAATGCTGCTGAAACACCCCCATTTCCCTTAGACAACTATATTGAGGTCGGTGAAGAGACGCGTCTTAAATATCGTTTTATGGACCTTCGTCGTCCAGAGATGTTAAATAAGTTAATTTTCCGTTCAAAAGTCACAAACTATATTCGTAACTACCTTCACGAAAATAACTTCATGGATGTTGAAACGCCAATACTGACGCGGGCAACGCCTGAAGGGGCTCGTGACTATTTGGTGCCAAGTCGTACTCATCAAGGCAGTTTTTTCGCGCTACCTCAATCGCCCCAGCTATTCAAGCAATTGTTAATGGTGTCGGGTGTTGATCGCTATTATCAAATTGCAAAATGCTTCCGTGATGAAGACTTAAGAGCGGATCGCCAGCCAGAATTTACCCAAGTCGATGTCGAGTGTTCTTTTATCGATGAAGAACAGTTAATGGGGCTAATGCAGACTTTGATTTACAGTATGTTCAAAGATTTAATGGGTGTTGAACTAACTGACTTTCCCCGAATGACTTATGCAGATGCTATGTCTCGCTATGGTAGCGATAAACCCGACCTGCGTATTCCATTAGAATTGGTCGATGTTGCCGATTTGATGGCCGATGTTGATTTTAAAGTGTTTGCCGGCCCGGCAAAAGATCCTAAAGGTCGCGTTGCTGCCCTAAAAGTTACCGGTGGTGCGCAATTATCTCGTAAGCAAATTGATGATTACACTAAATTTGTGGGTATTTATGGTGCTAAAGGCTTGGCATGGATTAAAGTCAACGAAATAGAGAAGGGTGCTGAAGGTTTACAGTCTCCTATCGTTAAGTTTTTAGGTGATGATGTTGCCATGGCGATCATGGCTAAATTATCTGCACAAAACGGTGATATTGTTTTCTTTGGTGCGGATAAAAAAGTCGTTGTCAATGAAGCGTTGGGCGCTCTTCGTTGTAAAATTGGCGCAGATTTAGATTTATACACCTGTGAATGGGCACCCATGTGGGTTGTAGATTTCCCCATGTTCGAAGTGCTTGAGGGTGGCGACTTAACCGCCATACATCATCCATTTACGGCTCCATCCTGTTCGCCAGAAGAGCTTCAAGCTAATCCTGAAAAAGCCTTATCCAGAGCCTATGATATGGTATTAAATGGCACCGAACTGGGGGGTGGTTCTATTCGTATACATGATGGTACGATGCAAAAAACCGTGTTTAAGCTTCTGGGTATTGGTGATGCAGAAGCACAGAGTAAATTTGGTTTTTTATTGGATGCTTTAAAGTTTGGCTGCCCTCCTCATGGTGGCTTGGCCTTTGGTTTGGACCGTCTTATTATGTTAATGACAGGCTCTCAATCAATTCGAGAAGTCATTGCCTTTCCTAAAACACAAAGTGCAATGTGTGTCTTGACTCAAGCGCCAGGCGAGGTAGATGCAAAGCAACTGCGTGAACTGAATATTCAGCTCAAAACAAAGCAAACTGAGAAAAAATAGAAAATACTCTATTTAAGTTTGTAAAAACGCAAAGGCGCTCAGTTTAAATTCTAGCGCTTTTGTTTTATAAAAAGCTAAGCTAAAAGTCATACTAGAGACTTTTGCATAATGTTCAGTATGCATGACTCTAATGTGTATATTTCGAGTGGCATCATGGATCATCTAGCCCAGTATTAACATCTTCAAAATTCTTCTAGGAAATAAATTGGCTATTATTCTGGGTATTGATCCTGGCTCTCGAACCACGGGCTATGGTGTAATTGAACGAAGTCAGGGCAAGCTAAGCTATTTGGCTAGTGGCTGTATTCGTCTTCAAGGCGCAGAACTAGCACCACGGCTGCATGTGATATTTCAAGGTGTGAGCCAGATCATTCAACAATTTCAACCCTCTGAATTTGCTATTGAAGAGGTGTTTTTAGCAAAAAATGCCTCTTCAGCACTAAAGTTAGGGCAGGCTAGAGGCGCTGCTATTGTTGCGGCTTGTGATGCCGGCTTGCAAGTGAATGAATATTCAGCAAGAAAAGTTAAGCAAGCAGTTGTTGGCAAAGGGGCTGCTGACAAGTCACAAGTTCAGCAAATGATTATGTATATTTTAGGCTTGGAGGCTTGCCCTCAAGCAGATGCCGCTGATGCTTTAGCAATAGCTGTATGCCATGCACATACCCAGCAAGTGCTCATAAAAGTAGCCGGTGCCTCAAGTAGCCGCCGAGGTCGTTTAAGGTAAAATAATGATTGGTAAAATTATTGGCAATATTGAAGAGAAAACGACACAAAGTGTGTTAGTTAATGTTCAAGGTCTTTGTTACGAAATCGAAGTGCCTCTTTCAACCGCATTTTCTTTACCCGATATTGGTTCTAAGGTGTCGCTTTTTACACACTTTGTTGTAAGAGAAGATGCTCAGTTGCTTTACGGCTTCTTAAAAAAACAAGACAGAGACATGTTTCGGGTTTTAATTAAAGTAAACGGGGTTGGCCCTAAGCTGGGTATCACTATTTTATCTGGCTTAGACAGTACGGCGCTGGCTCGTTGCGTTATTCATGATGAAGTATCTACTTTAGTCAAGCTTCCGGGTATTGGAAAGAAAACAGCTGAAAGGCTATTAATAGAGCTACGTGATAAAGTCAAAAATATGGAAGTTGACAGTAGTTCAGGTGAACGCGCTTTATCTGATTATTCCATGAGTTCTTCAATCAATGATGAAGCAGAATCGGCGCTGATTACCTTAGGTTATCGCCCACAAGATGCGGCAAAAGCCATTAAAAATGTAAAAACTGATAAGCAAACGCTAGAAGATTTAATTAAGTCAGCGCTTAAAAGCATGATCTAAACGTGAAAAATTTAAGCATCTAACTATTTTTTAACTTTCGTCTAAACGCATCCCCTGTAAACTGTTTAACGTTTGTTGCTTTTTCTTTGTAATTTTGGTGTTTAAAATGATTGAGGCAGATCGATTAATTGCTCCACAAGTCAAATCTATCGGCAGTTCAAATGAAGATTGGCAAGATCGTGCTATCCGTCCCAAAACACTCAAAGATTATGTTGGTCAACCTGCAGTCAAAGAGCAGATGGACATTTTCATCGAAGCCGCACGCAATCGAGGTGAAGCTTTGGATCATGTGTTGATTTTTGGTCCTCCCGGTTTAGGTAAAACCACATTAGCCAATATTATCTCTAATGAACTGAATGCCAATATTAAATCTACCTCTGGCCCTGTTCTTGAAAAAGCAGGTGATTTAGCCTCGCTTCTGACGAATCTCGAAGAAGGTGATGTACTTTTTATTGATGAAATTCATCGTTTGAATGCCAGTGTTGAAGAGATACTCTATCCGGCAATGGAAGATTATCAATTGGATATCATGATAGGTGAAGGCCCTGCGGCAAGATCTATCAAGCTCGATTTGCCACCTTTTACTTTGGTGGGGGCAACGACAAGAGCCGGTTTGCTAACCTCACCCTTAAGAGACCGTTTTGGTATTGTTCAGCGTCTGGAATTTTATAATCATACCGACTTAAGCTCGATCGTTATGCGTTCTGCAAACTTACTTAATCTAGATATTGAAAAAAGTGGTGCAGATGAAATTGCATTTCGTTCTCGTGGAACGCCTAGAATAGCAAACCGACTATTAAGGCGGGTACGGGATTACGCAGAAGTAAAAGGAACCGGCGTTCTAAATAAAGACATGGCTGATAAGGCCTTGAATATGTTGAAGGTGGATCAATGCGGCTTTGATCAGATGGATCGTCGTTTACTCCTGGCTATTATTGAAAACTTTTCAGGGGGCCCCGTTGGTGTCGATAGTATGGCGGCGGCGATTAGCGAAGAGCGAGGCACAATTGAAGATGTGTTAGAGCCTTATCTGATCCAGCAAGGTTTTTTAAGCAGAACACCAAGAGGCCGGGTAGCGACTGCAAAAGCCTGGCAGCACTTTGGGCTGAAGTTTCCTGAAAATAATCTATGAAGGTCTATGAAGGATAGTAACAACCAGGCTATTTCAGAATTTACAGTTAGGGTCTATATAGAAGATACCGATGCGGGTGGCATTGTCTTCTATGCAAATTATTTAAAGTATTTTGAGAGAGCTAGAACGGAGTTTTTCAGGTCGCGAGGTTTCGAGCTAAGAAAAGGCTTATCAGAAAACATTAATTACGTCGTTCATAGCTTGTCAGTAGATTATAAAAAGTCAGCCTATCTGGATGATGAGTTAATCGTTTCGACGCAAGTGATTAAAACAGCTAAAACTTATTTAATTTTCGAGCAAAAGGTTTTTAATCAAGAAAAAGATTTAATGGTAGTTGCAGAAGTGAAAATTGCCTGCCTGTATTATGATTCTGCTAAGCCCAGGCGACTGCCGGACGCTCTGATTTTATCAATTTAGAGCGTATTTAAAATTTTTTTAGTTTTATATTTGGAGAAATGTGTGCAGCAAGAAATTTCAATCCTCGGCCTTATTTTAGATGCAAGCCTTGTTGTTCAATTAGTCATGTTATCTTTGGTTTTAGCGTCTATTGTTTCTTGGTATTTTATATTCCAAAGAGCGACTTTCTTTAAACAAGCCAAAAGTGCTCAAGTATTATTTGAAGGGCGTTTCTGGTCTGGAATGGATTTGAACCAGCTTTATAAAGAATCAAATAATAGTGCGACTGGTTCTGGAATAGAATTGGTCTTTAAGGCCGGTTTTAAAGAGTTCAATCGTTTACGCCAGCAATCAGGTATCGACCCGGAAGCGGTTATGGAAGGTACACAGCGTTCTATGCGCGTGGCTCTGTCCAGAGAAAGCGAGCGTTTAGACTTGCATTTATCCTTTCTGGCGACTGTTGGTTCCACTAGCCCCTATGTCGGCTTATTTGGAACGGTTTGGGGGATAATGAATTCTTTTTTAGGGCTTGCTCAACAGCAGCAGGCAACTTTAGCGACAGTCGCGCCAGGCATATCGGAGGCCTTGATTGCCACGGCTATGGGCTTGTTTGCTGCGATTCCCGCAGTAGTTTCTTATAATCGTTTTTCAACTAAGTCAGATGCTTTATATGCAAGCTATGAAACATTCGCAGATGAGTTTTCCAGTATATTGCATCGTAATATTCATAGCACAGTGAAAGCGGCAAACTAAATTAAATATAAAACTAAATTAAACATAATAAGAGACCTTTACAAGCGCTTAGCCATGCAAAGGTCTCAGCAAAATCCTTATTTAATATATTGGTTAAAAAGTTAATATGAGTAGACCAAAACGTAAACCAATGTCTGATATCAATGTCGTACCCTATATTGATGTTATGTTGGTGCTATTAATTATCTTTATGGTAACGGCACCTATGTTAACGCAAGGTATTAAAGTTGATCTTCCGGTATTAGATGCAGACCCGGTCCAGTCTGATAATCAGGATGAGCCCATTATTGTCTCTATCGATTTAAATGGTGCCTATTATCTAGATATGTCTGGTGACGCAAAGAAACCTCAGGAGCTTGTTCAAATTCTCCAAAAAGTGTCTGCGATTTTGAGTCAAAAGCCAGACACCTCTGTATTGGTACGTGGAGACAAACATGTTGAATATGGCGCAGTTGTATCGCTTATGTCAGCGCTTCAATCTGCTGGCGCGAAAGGCGTAGGGCTAATTACAGAAGATCCATGAGCGATTCAAGCCGACATCCAAACAAGCCGGAACCACATTCAAGCAATAAAAAACAGGTAATACCATTTATTGCTAAGTTCCAGTCACTACCTCAAAAGAAACTGCTTGTTGCGAGTTGTTTGCTGCATATCGTATTCTTTTCTTTGTTATTTATTAACTGGCAGTCTCAAGAAGCAATAAAACCAATATACCTACCCGAAAATATACAGGCTCGTATTGTCAGTTCAGATGAGCTGAAAAGCATGCAATCTAAAAAAGTGGCTGAAGAGAAAGCAATTCAAGAGCAAAAAGATAGAGAAAAACGCCTAGCTGAACAAAAACGCCAAGAACGGAAAGAACGGAAAGAAAAAGAGCAAGCTAAACAAAAAGCAAAAGAAGTTGAGAAAAAAAGAATTGCCGAACAAAAAAAGAAAGAAGCAGAAAAGCAGATAGCATTAAAAAAGAAAAAAGAAGAGCAGGCCAAAGAGGAAAAGGATAAAAAACGAAAAGAACAGGAAGCGAAACAAAAATTAGCAGCCGAAGAGAAGCTAAAGCTAGAAGCTGAAAAAGAGCTGGCCGAAAAAAAATTGGCAGAGCAGAGAGCGGAAGAGCTAAAAGAGCAAGAAAAAAAGATGTTGGAGCGGCTTCAACAAGCTGAACAGCAGGCGAAAAATTTAGCCCTTGAGGCTGAAAGAAATCGTCAAGAACAACAGTTTTTAGAATATGAGCTATCTGAGCAAGAACGCTATATGGCAAGGATAAAAACGCAGATTGAAGGGCTTTGGCGGATACCTCCAAAAAGCGAACGCTTAAGAATCACCTTAAGTATTAGATTGCTGCCAAATGGTGAGCTGTCTTCTGTAAATATTATTAATTCTAGTGGTAACGATGCATTTGATAATTCGGCAATACGTGCCGTCAAAAGCGTAAGACGCTTTTTGGTCCCAGAGGATAATAAGATATTTGAACGAAATTTCAGGCAATTTAATATGTCTTTTTCACCTGATTAACTTAATCAAACAGAATTTAATTTTTAACATGGGAGTGCTATGAAACACTTAACGTTCTTTATGCTACTGCTTGTAATGAGTCGATTTTCTTTTGCCGTTTTAACAATTGAAATTACCAAAGGCTCTGATAGCGCTTTACCCATTGCGGTTGTGCCATTTGCGAATAAAACCGGCTTGCCCATTTCGCAGGATGTGTCGCTAATTATAGCAAACGACCTGCAAAGAAGTGGTGACTTTCAAACCTTACCCATTGGTAAAATGTTAAGTTTGCCTGAAGCCATGTCACAAGTTCATTATCGGGATTGGCGTATGCTAGGCCAAAGCTATGTTCTTGTTGGTAATGTTAAATTCCTTCCAGAGACCAATAAATATGATGTTAGCTATGAGTTAATAGAAGTGGTTAGCCAAACTAGAATGGCAGGTGAAATTGTTACCACTACTGAGCAGGGTTTAAGAAAAGTTGCGCATTATATAAGTGATGTTGTTTATGAAAAAGTTATGGGTGTTAAAGGCGCTTTTTCAACCAAGATTGCCTATATCACCCAGCAACAATTGACTAAAAATAAACAAGAATATCGTCTTCAAGTTGCTGATGCAGACGGTTATGGGGAATTTACCTTATTCAAAAGCCATCAACCTATGCTTTCTCCTGCGTGGTCTAATGATGGACAGCATTTAGCTTATGTTTCATTCCACTCAGGAAGACCTGCTATTTACATACAGCATGTTGGCTCATCTCATCAAAGAAAAATAACCGGTTTTCCTGGTCTTAATGACTCACCTATGTGGTCGCCTGACGACTTATCATTGGTGATGACACTATCAAAGGATGGTAACGCGGAATTATATCGTTATGATTTAGCAACAAGTCGCCTTGACCGCTTAACGAATCATTATCGTATTGATACTGAAGGCAGTTGGTCTCCAGATGGTAAAAAGATTGTTTTTACCAGTGATCGAGGAGGGCAGACCCAAGTATACCAAATGAGTTTGAATAACTTGCAGCCTCAGCGTTTAACCTTTTCTGGAAGTTATAATGCCCGCCCTCGTTATAGTCGTGATGGAGAATCTATTTATTTTGTGCATAAGCCGAATGCAAGAAGTGGTGGCGATTCTGGTTTTCATATTGCCTCTATTGACATAAAAACAGGTGAACAGCGTATATTGACGTCTACAAGCTTAGACGAGTCACCCAGTCTTTCACCAAATGGACGAATGATAATTTACTCAACCTTGCGTGGTGATAAAAAAGTATTGGCTGTTGTGTCGGTCGATGGTGGTGCAAAATACTTTATTCCTTCATCTCATGGCGATGTTTTGGAGCCTGCATGGTCACCTTTTTTATAATTTAAGGTGGCTTTTGGCAAATGACTAAAAATTCATCAAAAATTATGTTTTTATTTAAAAGCTGCTTGTGTTTTACTGGCCTTACGGTAAGATTTGCATGCATCGAGACATAAAACTATATGTACATAAATATATAAACATGTGCGCGAACAGATTTTCTACTCAATCCTATAATGTTAATAAAGGTAAAAAGATGAAATTAAATACTATTAAAATGCTATCTGCTTTATTCCTGTCTGTATTTATATTAAGTGGCTGTGAAAGCATGGACACTACAGAAGAAGATGCATTCGCTAATTCAGAAATGGATGCTACACCTGCTACTGATGAAGCCTCAACAACTGCTGCACCAGATGAAGCAGAAATGGCAGCTCGCGCACTTGCTGCACAAGAATTAGCCGCACAGCAAGCTCAAGAAGCTGCTATGAAAGAACAGGCAGCTCTTCGTGAAATCCGTACGTTCTATTTTGATTTTGATCAAGCAACAATTAACACAGATTCTCGCGCTGCTTTAGCTGCCCATTCAGCTTTCTTATCTTCAAACCCGTCAGTAAAAATTCTAATTGAAGGTCATACAGATGAAAGAGGCACAAAGGGTTATAACATGGCTCTAGGTGAAAGACGTGCCAATGCTGTTCAGCAATTTTTGGTTGTCAATGGTGTGTCTAAGGCTCAAATCGAAGTGCTTAGCTATGGCGAAGAACGTCCAGCTAACCCAGCTCACAACGAATCTGCTTGGGCTCAAAATCGTCGTGCGTATATCGAATATAAATAATAGGTATCTCTAGGATTTAGTTTTAAAGGGTGTATTCATTGAATACGCCCTTTTTTTGTTTGAGAATAGGGCCTGGAAATTAATTATTAAACTGAACAAGAATGTGCTGCTTTTATGAAAAAGAAAATATCCCCGTTATATTGTTTTAGTAAAACCCATATATTGATCTTGGCTTTATTGCTCAACGGCTATTCAAGTTTTACGATGTCGAGAACATTAATTTTTCAATCGGAGTCAGAGACAAGTACAGCAGCTCAAACAGTCAAAGCGCAAAACTCAGTAAAAAACCAGCCAATCGATGTTAATAATACATCCCCAGCTCAAAATACTTCAAGTTCTGCAAATACAGAGCTATTTTTTATGATTGAGCAGCTTAAGCAAGAAGTAAATTCTCTTCGCGGCCTGCTTGAAGAGCAAAGCTATGAATTGAGAATGCTAAAACAAAGTGGAAAAGATCGTTATCAAGACCTCGATACCCGGATATTAGATATAACCAAGCGGCTGAGTGCTTCAAATAAAAATGATAGTTCTCCGTTATCCAATAAGCCTGTAACGCCATTAGAGCCGAAGCCTGTTAAGTTAGAAGTAGTTGAGCCTATTAAGCATAGAGAGCCTACAGCGGCTGAGAATGAGGATTATCAAAAAGCCTATGCGCTGATAAAAGATAAGAAATTTGATGAGTCGATAATCGCTTTATTTTCTTATACAGAGAAATATCCTGATAGCCCCTTATTACCTAATGTCTATTATTGGTTAGGCGAAGTATATTTAGCAACTTCAAAACTCGATCAAGCAAAAACATCCTTTTCGCTAGTTATTTCGGCTTATCCCGATAGCCAGAAAGCGGCTGATTCTCTATATAAACTGGCAGTAACGCTGGATCGTTTAGGCGATTCTAATATGGCTAAGCAGTATCTAGATGATGTGAAGCTTACATACCCAGAATCGACAGCTGCAAAATTAGCGGCTAGCTATAAAGTAATTGAGTAATAATTATTCATTTATTTAAAGTCTGAACAGTTGAAATCTATTCAGGCTTTAAACTGAATCGAATGAATTAAAAACCTCGG
>TARA_R110001592_G_scaffold16881_10_pt1 | contig 28573 bp, 34 predicted proteins | sample TARA_R110001592 | Tara Oceans TARA_R110001592 (sample SAMEA4398387) | marine metagenome | biome: Polar Biome; feature: [SRF] surface water layer (ENVO:00010504); material: water (ENVO:00002006), including particulate matter (ENVO:01000060) such as... | depth 5 m | reverse complement strand
TGCTAGAGTGAAAGCTTTAGTGGCCTCTTTAGTTTCGGAATATATTCCTATTTATGTTCTCTTGTATCTGTTTTTTAATATACCCAAGGCGTTAAACGCGCCTTTGACTCGCCCCCACAAATACAGTACTTTTAGTTATAAAAAAATCAGTACTGGGGAGATTATTATGAGTGATGAAACATTTGAAAAAGGCGTAGAAAATGCAACTGCCGACTTTTTGTTTTTTATTGATCCTGATGACATTGATAAAGAAAACATACATAGCGCGAGTAACATTCAAGTAATACGCGATGCTCTGAATGTAAACTCGAATAATTTAGGGCAACTAATTAGCGATGATGAAGCAAAAATACTTCTTACTGACACTTTAACTGTAGGAGGGGCAGCCGCACGTGGTCTCGACATTGCTGGGATTGCAGTCAACCCTAATGCCACAGAAGACTCAATAGCTCATATCTGCCTTGTTGTAGAACCTGAATCAAACAGAACACCACAAAAGTACATACAAGAGTTAACAGGACTACCCTCAAGTAGGTTTAAAGTCACCCCAAGCTTAGATGTAATAGATGAAGCGGTGGGCACCCACGAAGGTACACATTGTGATATTCCAAATAACCAACAAAACCAATTATTAGGAAATGAAGTTAGGGGAGATGCAGCCGCGATTACAATGCTAGGTCAGGATCCTTTTGCGCAAATGTTTACGGATTATCGTACAATAGCAACTGCACATAAGATTGACCCTGTTCACGCAACAGGTGTCGCCTTAGAGAACGGTGGAGTGAGTGATGTTACGTTAGACTATGTCAGAGCAACACGTGCCGTAAAACCAAGCATAGATGCACTATTTTTAGAAAAAGGCGGCTATTACAATACTAATAAAATGATACGCCTAAATCCAGAAAGATACGTAAGAACTATCGAAACGGCACTAAGAAACAACGAATTTGATGATCCGAATAACCCCGACTTAACAGAGCATGTTCGTGCTTATACGGAGGCATTTCGTAGGCAAATAAAGGGCGTAAGTCCCCTCATTGAAACAGCGCAAAATGTTAACTCATCAACGATGGGAACAAAAACTGCCTTTGCAGACTTAAATGACATAAAAGGTAGCGCTGCAAATGTTGACTTAACAGGCGATGGTCGTGCATCAATGACAATTGGTGAAGTGAGCGCACCGGAGTTTTTTGCAAGTGTTGCAAATCCTAACCTTGCAGCTGAAAGAATTGCTATACAGGAAATAACAATTGAAAATGCTTCCATTACACAAGAACAAATATCTGCCGTAGCCATTAAAGCATAACCTTCATCTAGGATTCTTATACGGTCAAAAAGAACGTTTATAGATTGTTAATTAGCGCGTAGACAAACTTTCACTATAGTAGTTTGGCCGTGCCACAAAGCTCTAGGCATCATGGTCAAGTTCGGAATTTATAGCCCCCAATTAAGTCCGCCATAGTCCACCTTCTGTAACCCTTCGTTCAACACCTCCAAGCTGTAGCCAGAACCATACCGCCCTGACATGCCTTGCTCTTTGTGCCCCTGAAGTGCATCCATAATCTCTTTAGGAACACCTGAGTTTCTACAAGCGTCCTCGAAAGTGTGTCTGAAGGAATGGAAAGAGTTCTTCTGGTGCTTAATACCTAGAGCAGTAAGAAAGCGGCGAAAGTGTCCTGAAAAAGCATGTGAGTATGTCCCATCGTTGCCTTTAGTGATCTCAGGGAATAGCCTATGCTCGCCTTTGGCTTTGCGCTTCTCCACTAATGCAATCAGCCCCATACCTATCAGTGTGCGGTGTATAGGAATGATGCGTTTACTTGAGTTGGTCTTGAGCGTCTTGTCTGGTTGATCTGCGTTGATATCGAGGTAGTGAATACAACCTTCCTGTTTAATATCATCAATGTGAAGCTGAAGGATTTCCCCCAGACGTGCACCAGAAAATAATCCTATGAGAGGAACCCAATATTTAGCCGTATCCTTCATGGAGTAGGTGCCAGATTGTTGCCACTTACTTTCGGATAGACAGCCAGTGTATACAGGGGCACTGAAGATTGCCTTGAGTTCATCCTGAGTAAAGGGAAAGCGTTCATCTCTTGCTTGGGACTTAATGCTGATATTCATACCTGTGAAGGGGTTATTGGTTACATCATCATAGTTACGAATAATCCAATTCCATATTGAGCCTGTGAAGCGCAGTATCTTGTTAATGTTGGTGTCGCTCATTGGTAGTAGAGCAAGCTTTTCTGCTTTGGTGGCGGCGTCCTTAATGCTCAATTCTTTAATGGCGGCGACTTTAGTCCAGTTAGGGGGCAGCTTTAGAATAACACTCTTGTATTCTCGTGCGTCACTCTTGGTGTAATCGGTTATTGGTCTATTCCCTGTTAGTTCTATGAAGCGTGTTACCCATACGCGGTGTGCCCGTGCTGTTTTGTCCGTCCAAGATGTTCTGGTCTTCTCAGCCATCCATTCTTCCATCACATCAGACAGCAATGGTGTCCCAGATTCCACAGGAGAGTCACTGAGGCCACCTTTCGGATTTTCTGGTGTATCCACTAAGCCGCCTTCGTTTCGGCTTTGTATGGACTCGTATGCGCGAATAGTGGCTTTCTGAAGTGTCATGGCTACCTGCTTAAAGGCTAGACTGCCTTCCTTCAGCTTCAGGTTGATACTGTCCCAACTTAAGACCTCGCTAGCTTCACCGTGAAAAAACACCCCAGTGTTCCCTTGAGCGTAGCCCTCGCGTGTAATGCCTGTGAGGTTTTCAATGTCAGTTTTATATTCATCAAAAGTGGGGGCAGGTACTTCCAATTCAGCGTCCCTAAAGAACCCGTGAAGGCGCGTCTCTTCGTCTTCTTCAAGAAGGTGGCGATAGTATGTGTCTTCAATGAACTTTAGTTGATCTTTAGTGATTGTTTCTAACGCTGGGAGGGACTGCCTTGCTAGCTCTCTCCTGTGACGTTCGAACTTAGCTTCTACTTTTGCAGCTTCTTTTCTGACAAGCTTTATAGCCTCTTGATAATCTTTAGTCTGAAGAGAGAAATATTCTTCCTTCTTTCCGTAGCTACCGATGATATCTGAGGGTACTCTCGCGCGAAAGTAATAGACCGCCCCGCGGCGAATAAGATGCGTTTGTTTAGCCACTTCATTCATACCTTTTGTGTAGCACTGTTGTGTGTCAAAGGCAATCTTAAGTGTCTGTAATGTAATAAGTATTTGATATTGCTGGTATCATAAAGATAATGGCGGAGACGGAGGGATTCGAACCCTCGATGAGGCTATAAACCCCATACACCCTTAGCAGGGGCGCGCCTTCAGCCACTCGGCCACGTCTCCTAACGCCAATTAGTAGAGTGAATATAATTATATATCACCCTGTGTAAACCAAAAACTTACCCTAGCTTCTCTTTTAAAAGTTTATTCACGGCAGCGGGGTTGGCTTTACCTTGTGATTTTTTCATAACTTGCCCGACAAAGAAGCCAAACAGCTTGTCCTTACCACCGCGATAGGCCGCAACATTGTCAGGGTTTTCGGCGATAACGTCGTCGATAATGGATTCAATTGCGCCTGTATCGGTGACCTGTTTCAAGCCTTTTTCCTCAACAATGGCAGAGGCATCTTTTCCGCTTGTGAACATATCGGCGAAAACGTCTTTGGCGATTTTACCCGAAATCGTTTCATCAGAGATCAGAGCAATAAGGCCGCCCAGTTGCGTTGCAGAGATCGGACTTTCTTCCAATGATTTTTCATTTTTATTCAAGATACCAAGCAATTCATTGATGACCCAGTTTGCAGATAATTTTGCATCATGGCCTGCGGCAACGGTCTCGTAATAATCGGCGCGGATGCGCTCTGCGATCAGAACGCTGGCATCATAGGCACTTAAACCAAAATCACCCATGAAACGGTGTTTCTTTTCATCGGGGAGTTCGGGCAAAGTTTGTTTGATTTCATCAACCCAGCTTTGTGCGAATTCCAGCGGGAGCAGGTCAGGGTCAGGGAAGTAGCGATAGTCATGCGCTTCTTCTTTGGAGCGCATAGAGCGTGTTTCAAGCTTTACCGGATCCCACAGGCGGGTTTCCTGAACGACGCTGCCGCCTGCCTCAAGAAGCTCAACCTGACGGCGTGCCTCATATTCGATGGCTTGTTGCACGGCCTTAACGGAGTTCACGTTTTTAACCTCTGCGCGCGTGCCAAGCTCGTCGCCCGGTTTGCGGATGGAGACGTTCACATCAGCGCGCATAGAGCCTTCGTCCATGTTCCCGTCACATGTTTCCAAATAACGAAGGATCATACGGATTTTCGTGATGTAGGCCGCGGCTTCCTCCGGCCCTCTGATATCAGGTTCAGAGACAATTTCCATGAGCGCACAGCCCGAGCGATTCAAATCAACATAGGATTTTTTCGGATGCTGATCATGTACGGATTTCCCCGCATCTTGTTCTAGGTGAAGCCGCGTGATGCCGATGTCTTTGACACTGCCATCGCTAAGGTCAATTTCTATTTTTCCTTCGCCAACAATAGGGTCTTCGAATTGAGAAATTTGATAGCCTTGTGGTAGGTCAGGATAAAAATAGTTTTTACGCGCAAAAACGGAGCGGTTGTTAATTTTAGCATTTAAGCCGAGGCCGGTTTTGATGGCTTGCTCAACACATTTTTTGTTTAAGACAGGCAGCATGCCGGGCATGGCCGCATCAACAAGGGATACTTGTGTGTTTGGCGCAGCGCCGAATGCTGTCGATGCGCCTGAAAATAATTTTGATTTTGCGATGATTTGGGCATGGACTTCCATACCGATGACGATTTCCCATGCGCCCGTTTCGCCCTGTATCATTTGAGACATGTTTCAAATATTCCTTTTATTTTCAATTAGTTTTGTTTTTTGTAAAGCATATGGTAACGGCAGTTTTCGATGTATTTATTGGCCGTGTTGCCATAATTTGATGTTGTGAAGAAATGTTCCAAAGGATTTAAAGTCATTGGATCATGTTTCAATGACTGCATAATGATGTAAGAAGCATCCTTGTTGATCACATCAACATATTGTTTGGCAGAGCATTCGCACACGCTTTTCTTTCCGGCAATGAGCGTTCTAACAATCGGCGAAACGACGCAGTCTTTATACAGCTTTTGCTCCATAACATAGCCCATACACGCCGTATAAGCATAGGCGATGACTTTACCGCGCGCATCACGCCCTTTGTTGTTATTCTCATACAAATTGTTGAATTCCGAGACTTTTAAGACCTCGGCCATGTTGGCGGACGTACAGGCGCATAAAATTTCTTTTTCATCGTCATCAAAGGCAAGGCTTTCCTTATCCATACATTTTTTATAGTAGATATTGGCCATGTCTTTTGCTGTTACGGCGCGATCCTCACCATCTACTTTCGGATTGAGAATATCGCCCAATGATTGCACATCATCGCTTTGCTCATCAGTTTGAGCAGAAGACATCGTTGGTGTGATCAGTGCAAAGCACACTAGAAAAGAGAAAATGACGTACAGATATTTGGTTTTCATGCGGCATCCTTTAAAATGGTTTGTGGAACGCCCTTGAATTGTGCCAGATTTTCTATGACCCTCGCAACTCTAAACACCATTTCCTCATCCCATGGTCGGCCGATAACTTGTAAACCAAGTGGCAAGCCCTGTGAATCCATACCCGCAGGGATAGACATTCCGGGGAGCCCTGCCAGAGAAGCAGGAACGGTGAATACATCATTCAGATACATTTTAATCGGATCATCTTCGTTCTCGCCAACAGCAAAAGCTGCAGAAGGGGCTGTCGGTGTCAGTAGAGCATCACATTGTTTGAATGCATTCAGAAAGTCATTCGCGATTAAACGGCGCACTTTTTGCGCCTTAATATAATATGCATCGTAATAGCCTGATGACAGCGCATAAGTCCCAATCATAATGCGACGCTTAACCTCATCGCCGAAACCTTCGGCGCGTGATAGCTCGTACATATCTTTCAAATCGTCTTCATGGACACGGTGGCCAAAACGTACGCCATCATAGCGCGCAAGGTTTGATGATGCCTCTGCAGGTGCAATGATGTAGTAGGTGGCCAGTGCATAATGCGTGTGAGGCAAGCTAACCTCAACGGTTTTTGCGCCCGCACTGTGCAGCCATTCAATGCCTTGTTCCCAAAGCTTGCTAATTTCCTCAGGCATACCATCAACGCGATATTCTTTCGGAATACCGATGACTTTACCTTGAATATTACCATCAAGCGCAGCGGCAAAATCAGGGACTGCTTTATTCGCTGATGTGCTGTCTTTGGGGTCATAGCCCGCCATGGATTGCAGCATAAGTGCGTTGTCTTCCACGGTTCTGGCGAAGGTTCCCGCCTGATCGAGTGAGGAGGCAAACGCAACAACGCCCCAACGTGAACAGCGTCCATATGTAGGCTTTATACCTGAAATCCCGCAAAATGCCGCGGGTTGGCGTATTGAACCGCCAGTGTCCGTACCAGTTGCGCCCATGCACAAGCGCCCTGCAACGGCCGCAGCGGAGCCGCCGGATGATCCACCGGGTACTAAGTCTGCATCGTCGTTCTCACGTTTCCAAGGGTTTATGACATTACCGAAATAGCTGGTCGTATTGGACGAGCCCATAGCAAATTCATCCAAGTTGGTCTTGCCAAGCATAACCGCACCATTATCAAATAAGTTTTGTGTCACGGTTGATTCATATTGCGGGATAAACCCTTCAAGAATATGGCTAGCTGCGGTTGTTTGAACACCCTCGGTACAGAATAAATCTTTAATAGCCAAAGGAATACCTTCAAGAATACCAACATTACCCGCTGCGCGTTTTGCATCAGAGGCTTTGGCTTGTTCAAGAGCAATTTCCGGCGTTTCTACAATATATGCATTCAAATTTTTATGCGCTGCCATCACGTCAATATGTGCCTGTGTTAACTCTACAGAGGTGAAGTCTTTGTTTTTCAGGCCGGATAGTGCTTCGGCAATTGTAAGATTTGTTAAATCGGTCATTTTCGCTCTCTTAATCTTGATAAAACTATGACGGCCACAACATCGCTAAAACCAACGACGATAAGGGCAAGGGATAAAATATTTGACTCTTCTGCCTCTAACGCCAGAGAATCTATAAGCAAACTGGGCTGTATTAGTGTGTAAACGCCCAAAATAAGTAAGGTCACACCAGACATAAGCAGGGTCTTTTTAAAGACAGCACGTTGCAGATTTTTGCTTGATGTTGACGCTTCAGACATTGGTTACTCCACGACTTTTGGAACAACAAAATACCCTTGTGTCTCTTCGGGGGCATTCTTAAGCACTTTTTCTACGCAATCGCCATCGGTGACGGCATCTTCGCGTAAGGGCAGGGTGATATCCACGACATTGGCCAATGGCTCAACATTATCTGTATCGACTTCGCCTAGCTGCTCGATAAACCCGATGATTTTGGAAAGTTGGGGTGCCATGCGCTCCAACTCCTCGTCATTCATACGAATTCTGGCGAGTGAGGCAACTTTTCTGACTGTTTCTTTATCCAAAGACATAAATTATGACCTTTTATCTTATAATACTCTGGATTTTCTATCACCGCGCTGTATAAGGTGCAAGGGGTTAAGATGATTGATTTACTTGAAAATATTGTAAAAGATTGTCCGAAAGATGTTCGGTTATTAGGCATGGATATCGGAAAAAAGACAATCGGGCTTGCGCTCTCGGACAGCATGCACAGCATTGCGACGCCGTTAAAAACAATCAAAAGAACTAAATTTTCAAGAGATATCAAGGAACTAGAGGTTGTTATTCGTGAATATGAAGTTGGCGGCTATATTCTGGGCTACCCCTTAAACATGGATGATAGCGCGGGCGCAAAATGCCAATCTGTACGTGATTTCGGCTTGGAATTTGAACGCCAAATTTCAGATGATCTAAAATCAAGCGCCGGCCTTTGGATTGCTTTATGGGATGAAAGGTTATCCACAAGCAATGTGGAAGACTTTGTGGATAGAACTGTGGATATATCAAAGCGACGTGCCAAAGAAAAAGGAATCATTGATAAACTCGCCGCTCAATTCATCCTTCAAGGCGCATTGGAGTATATGCACGGGCAGCGTCGCTAAAAGAGGTTAGCCATAGCGCATAAGCTCATTACCATGTGCCTTCATCCATGCTTTGCCAACTTTATAATCACAAGACAGTTGTTCACACACCTTCCAGAATTTCTTGCTGTGATCCATGTGGATCATATGGGCAACTTCGTGCGCAACAACGTAGTCAATGGCAGCATAAGGCGCAAAAATCAGCCGCCATGAAAAAGAAATTGAGCCATCCTGTGAACAACTTCCCCAACGGCTTTTTGTGTCACGCACAGAAACAGTGGAGACTGCCTTGTTAATTTGATCAGCTTTATCAGACGCCATATCTGCCAGCCCCGCGCGCGCAATTTTCTTTAAATGTGTTTTGATACGGGTTGTCGGATCACCCTGATAGGTTTTGACTTTCAGCACATCGTCATATTGTTTTAGGGTCGTGCGCTTTAAATTATCATCAATGGTAATATCCAATGTGATGGTGTCGCCAAAAATCGGCAAGGTTGTGCCATGCGTAAACAGAATTGGGGTAGGCAGTTTTTCAAGCGTTTGACGTACCCACTCTTCGTGCTCCATTGCAAAGAAATAGGCTTGCTCGATTGGCATTTTGTGTGGGACGACAAGATTGATTACGCGCTCTACCGGATCGAGCCTGAGCGCAAGGCGACGTGCGCGCTTGCTGCGTTTAACCGTGACAAGGTTTTCTATCATCGTGGATCACGCTTTTGTTTTATCCGTCGCTTTGGTTGTTTTCTTTTTCTTTGGTGCTGCTTTAGCTGCCTTTGCCGCTTTTTTCTTCGGAGCAGCCTTCTTTGCCTTTGCTGGCTTTTTAGGGCTGGGGCTTGCCGATTCTTTCGGCTTTTCAAGGACAGGCTGCGCTGCAGGCGGAACCAATATTTTGCTTTTCGCCTTATCATGGGGAATCGGGCGGCTTACACTTTTATAGCTTTCAGGCTGGTGCTCTTTCAACCATCTACGAATAGCAACAATACCATGCTTGTCATGGTTAAAGCGTTCTGGCGCAATATCAGGGATTTGCTCAAGGTCATGTTGCGGGACAGGATCTTTATCTTCATCCAAAGAACGGATGAAGTGGCGAATACGCGGCATGATTTGTTCGCGCCATCTGCGTCCGTTGAAAATACCGTAATGCCCGCAATCAAGTTGAAAATGGTGGAATTGCTTACGTTGAGGCAGGGAGTAGCAAAGTTCATGCGCCGCGGTTGTTTGACCACGCGCAGAAATATCATCCAATTCACCTTCGATAGTTAATAAGGCAGTATGCTGGATATCTTGCGGGCGTACGTCGACAAGCTTATTAGAATATGGATCTCTCCATTTCATCTTACCGCGTGGCAATGATTGTTTTTGGAAAACCTCTGCCACAGTGCCGAGGTAAAATTCCGCTGGAATATCCATGACGGATAAATACTCATTATAAAATTTTCTATGTTTGTCGCTTGATTCTCCATCGCCTGAAACAAGATGCTGGAAGAATTTAAGGTGAGAACCAACATGTGTATCCAAATTCATCGACATAAAGCCGGAGAGCTGTAGGAAGCCGGGGTAGACGCGGCGATGCGCGCCGGCATAATAATGAGGTACATTATATAGAACAGTGCTCTCAAACCACTTGAGCGGGCGCGTTTCTGCCAACTCTGTGACCTCTGTTTTAGAAACGCGCGTATCAATCGGCCCGCCCATCAATGTCATGCTTAACGGTTGATTAGGATCGTTTTCAGAAGCCATGAGCGATACGGCGGCCAATACAGGCACGGCAGGCTGACACACAGCAATAATATGTGTATCCGGCCCCAAAAGGCTCAAAAATTCGCGTAAATAGGTAATATAATCATCAAAATTGAAGCTTCCCGCTGACATGGGGACTTGGCGTGCATCTTCCCAATCTGTCACGTAAACATCGTGATGCGGCAATAAGGCTTCAACTGTGCCACGCAACAGGGTTGCATAGTGGCCTGACATCGGGGCAACCAATAAAATCTTAGGGTCGTTGCGCTTTGTTTTGCGTTTGAAATTTAAAAGCGAACAAAAAGGTTTTTCGGCAACGACGTTTTCTACAATTTCAACGGATTTCCCGTCTATGGTGGTTTCCAACAAGCCAAACTCAGGGCGACCAAAACGCCGCGTCATACGCGCAACCATTTCTGCGCTCGCGCCAATTGTGCGTCCGAATGTGGTGTAGGACATCGGATTAAAGGGATTCTGAAAAATACTGCGCGTTAGCTCGGCTTGCACCCGTACAGGGGTCATAATCGCATGTCGTAATTCATGAAGATGGTAAAGCATGATTATCCTAACTAACGTGTTTTCATATATTTATGTAGAAACTGTCTGATTGCTCGACATTGTGTTGTGTTTAGTTTGCACCGCACAAAACTAATATACACCAGCGCGCCAGTTTCTTCAACGGCTCTGTTATTATAGTCATTGCGCGTATGCACTATATTGATGTATTTTGTGAACCAATTGTAATGACTTATCAAGTGTTTCCTATGGATATAAATATTGCCGATATACACGGATTTTTGATGGATACGGATCGTATCCCGTATTTGGTTGCGGCGATCCTTTTAAGTATCGTCGTCGGCATGATTACAGGGCCGCTTGCGGGCAATGCGAATCCTTTTATTTGGCAGTTTTTAGATCGTGCTTTTGGTAAAGTTGGGGAACGGATGGATCGCAAAAACCGTAAATCCTCTGATTTGCTTTTGCGCGGCTTTATGTTTTGTGCGGTTTTATTATTTATGACCTTGCTGTTTAGTAGGGCGCTAAGCTTTTGGGCAGCAACGAACTCTTTCGTGGAAATTGTTGTTATATCACTTTGCCTGACGGCGGGAAGCGTCTGGTACATGGTGCTCAAGCTGTATTTTGCGCTCACGCAGCAGGGAAAAGCGGAGGGTGGTTATTTTGGTTTATCCCGCTCATCACGTGTGGATTTAAATTCAACAGATGATTACGGTATAACACGCGAAGGATTGTCCTTTTCCGCTGTAAGCTTTGATAAGGGGCTTGTTGCGCCCGCTTTTTGGTACTTGGTGGGCGGTATGCCGTTTATGTTGATTTACAGCACACTATCTTTTGCGGCGTGGCGTTATGGCAAGTGCGGCTTCACAAAAGGATTCGGTCAGATGCCGTTGGCAATGGAAAAATTGATGGGGTTTATTCCATCTTTGTTCAGCGGATTTTTATATACAGCCGCCGCCGCCGTATCGCCTACGGCTAAAATCTTACCCGCAATGAAATCATGGTGGGCAACGAAAGATCAAGCGCCCTATGAACAAGGCGGTCTTATTCTGAGTGCGCTCGCATGGCCATTGGATGTAAGCCTTGGTGGCCCTGTCCAAGATGTCTCGGGCAGTTCAATGAAAAAGACGTGGGTAGGGCCAAAAGAGGCCAGCGCAAAAATTGAGGCATACCACTTAAAACGCGGCATTATGATGAATGTTATGGCGCATTTTTTGTTCGTTTTGGCACTGCTTTTTGCCTATATTATGGATGAAAAGTTATTTTGATGAAGATTTATCTATAGAAATGCTTGACTTTATAGGCGGTCTTCGACTATTTTTCCGCATCTGTTTTAGGACTAATAAAAATTATAAGGATTAGGGCTATGAGCCGTCGTTGCATGATTACTGGAAAAGGCGTTATGAGTGGAAACAATGTTTCACACGCGCAAAACAAGACAAGACGTCGTTTTTTACCAAACGTTCAAGAAACAAGCTTGTATAGTGAAGCACTTGACCGTTGGGTTAAGGTTAAGGCGACTTCTGCCGGCTTGCGTACAGTTGAGCACAAAGGTGGATTTGATGCCTTCCTAACAGGAACAGCGTCAACAAAACTTAACGCTGCTTTGCGTCCGTTTAAAGCACAGGTTGAGAAAGCCTTGGCTGAAAAAACGGCTTAGACAATACGTCTTTGATCGGCTACAGTTTTTAAATAACCCGCTCACTTGGGCGGGTTTTTATATGAAAAACGATAAAACATTTAGGCATTGGTGATGCTGGATTACCCAAATTTTTCCTTTAATATCACAGCGCGCGATGAAAAATCGCTGGCGCGCGTGGGGAAATTGCAAACACCACACGGCACAATCGAAACCCCTAATTATATTTTTTGCGGCACGAAGGCGACGGTTAAAAACCTTTCCCCCTGTCAGCTAAACGAAGCCCGAACTGATATCATCTTATCCAATACATACCATTTGATGCTTCAGCCCGGTGCGGATTTGATTGCAAAAATGGGTGGCCTTCATAAATTTATGAACTGGAATGGCCCGATGTTGACAGACAGCGGTGGGTTTCAAGTGTTTTCACTGGGCGAAGGCACGATGGCCAATGAAATCAAGGGTAAGAAGCAAAAAGGTCATGACAACAAAAACCTGATTTCCATTACGGAAGAGGGCTGCGTTTTTAAATCTTATGTTGATGGAACGGTCATTAAGCTTACCCCTGAATCGGCGATGGAAATACAGCGTAAGCTGGGCGCTGATCTATTGATGCAGTTTGATGAGTGTACGCCGTATCATGTTGATAAGGACTATACGGCGCGTTCTATGGAGATGTCGATTCGTTGGGGTGATCGTTGTCTGACAGAGTTTGAGCGCCACGATAACGGCGCGCAGGCTGTCTACGGCATTGTGCAAGGCGGGGTGTATTCTGATTTGAGGAAAATCTCTGCCGAATATACAAAAGATCGTCCGTTTTTCGGTACAGCGATTGGCGGCTGCTTGGGCGGAACGGATGAGGAGATGCACGAGGTTGTGGCATCGTCTGTCCCGCATATCCACCCCAGCAGACCTGTGCACTTCCTTGGTATTGGTCAAATTAAAGATGTGTTCCGCTTTGTGCGTTTGGGCATTGATACATTTGATTGTGTTATCCCAACACGTCTTGCGCGTCACGGCGCGGCTTTTGTTAAAGGTGAGCCGAAGGAAACCATCAACCTGAAAAATGCCCGTTATCGTAATGACGAAACGCCGCTTGATGAACGCACGGGCATTCCTGCCTCCAGCCAATATTCCAAAGCATATATCCACCATTTGTTAAAAGCGAACGAGCTTTTGGCAACGCAAATATTAGCACAGCATAACGTGGCAACCATGAATATGCTGATGCGTGAAGTGCGCGAGGCGATACGCTCGGGAACACTCGATTCTTTGCAAAAAGAATGGTTGGGAAATTAGTATAAAAAATGTATTCTTTTAAAGAAGTTTAACACTTTTTCTATATGATCTCCTTGGCTATCGAGCAAATGATTGGTGAATGTAATGCCTCTTGAATACAAGAAAAATGAAGGTTGGGAAGAACTGCTCCCCGTTTTGGAAGAGCATGGACAGTGGTTCCATGACCTGATTGAGTTCTTATTTTATTCTCAGGAAGATGATGTTGTCACAGGCATCAACAAGCCAACATCGTTTGCACAATGGGTAGTCTATGTGAATGAAAGTAATCAAACGCAACCTGAAATTGTTGAAAAGCTTACGGCTTTGCATGCAGATTTGTTTGAAACATCTGATGTGCTGCTTGCCTCGGTGAAAAAAAATAATGCAAAACCATCGCACAAAGATTTCAAAAACTTTGTGACAATATACGAAGAATTTATGGTTTACGTCCGCCGCCTTGAAAAAGATTTCATGAAGGAGGGCAGTGGTTATGATTCTTTCACAGGACTGCGCAGCGCCAAGATGCTTAAGCATGATGTAAAGCGTGAACTGGAAAGATTAGCGCGTCAGGGTAAAAACTTTTGTATTGCCATGGGACGCATCGATAATTTCGATTTTATCCGCAATAACGCCCCGCAAAGCGAAGTTGATGGTTATGTTAAGCTTGTTGCCGGTTTGATAAAGCTTAGTATTCGATCTTTTGACGATGCCTATTATTTGGGCGGCGACGAATTTATTTTGTGTTTAAAGCAGGCCGATTTAGCGGGCGGTATTGCTGCGCTGGAACGTTTAAGACGCGAGTTAGAGCGACAAAACATTGTTTTAGAACCGAATGCAGGTGAGCAAAAACCCCTGAGTATGTCGTGTTGTATTGCTGAGCCTGTTGAGAGTGATGATGTAGATGACTTGCTCAATAACCTTAAGGCCGACCTTCAAAACACTGAAGAAGAAAAAACGGATACTGTTCTTAGGTACCGTGAGCTTAGCCCCCTTCAACGTTTTGTCAAAGAAGGTTCTTAAGCCGTAGGGCTTTGAACAATGACATGCCACAGCAGGTTCCCATGACAACAACGACAAGCAAAAAATCGGATTTCGGCATGTTGTTTGACATGATGCCCATTCCCAGATTGATCGTTGATGTCGTTGATGGCAAACCTGGCGAAATTCTTGAGTGTAATCAATATGCGTCAAAATATTTTGCGTGTGAAAAAAGCAGAATTATCGGGCATAAAATTTCAGTCTTCACCAGTTCCGAGAATGCGCGGCATTTTGAGCAATCCTTTCAGGTAAGCATATCCAGAAACCGCGTTGTGACGATTCCTTCACTACCGACAGTAACCGAAGGCATGAAAATTCACAGCTTTTGGGTTAGTCCTGTTCTGGATGAAAATGCCAAGGTGATTTATCTTGATGTTTTAGGGCAGTTGGAAGTCGCAGACCAATCCGCATTGCAGCGTGAGCGCGATGACGCGGTATCGCTCTTGGCATCTATTTTTGAGGTGAGCGAAGTCGGAATCATTGTTACAGATGACACAGGTAATATTGTTCGCGTCAATGATAGCTTCATCCGCACCTATGGCTGGTCACGGGATGAAATTGTCGGGCAGGATTTCATTTCCTTGGTTACGGATGATGAAAAGGAAAGAACCCGCGTCAATCATAAAAAATTCATCAGTGTTGGTGTGCGCTCTACTGGTGAGGTGAAGATGATCCGTAAGGATCAGGGGATTGCAAATGTTCTGTTCACTTCGGCAACCCTGCGCTTGAGTCAAAACCGCAAGTTTTTAGTAACGACTGTGATGGATATCACGCTACGTAAGCAGATGGAGCATTCCTTACGCTTGGCTAAAGATCAGGCCGATGCGGCAAACCGCGCGAAGTCAAACTTTTTGGCAAATATGAGCCATGAATTACGCACGCCGCTCAATGCGATTATTGGTTTTTCTGAATTGATGATTAAGGAAACCTTTGGCCCTGTAGGAACAGCTAAATATAGTGAATATATGGATGATATCCATATGAGCGCCGAACATTTGCTGGATATCATTAACGAAGTGCTCGATATGTCTAAGATCGAAGCAGGGCGTTTGGAGCTGTCAGAGGAAGAGTTTAGTATCTACGATACGATTGTTTCTGTGTGTCGCATGATGAGTTCACGTGTATTTGCCAGCGACATTGATATTATCAGAAAAATTGACGATCACCTTCCCAATGTTGAAGCAGATTATAGATTGATAAGGCAGGTGCTTATTAATTTGATTACCAATGCTATCAAGTTTTCATTTCAGGGGGCACGCATCACAGTGTCTGCGCACATCAATGTGAATAAACAAATGGTCATCGCTGTTTCAGATGAGGGTATCGGCATTCACGAGGATAAAATAGCGCGCGCGCTGGAGCCGTTTGGCCAAGTTGATGAGCGCTCAGATATGCGCGACCCGTCACAGCAAGGTACAGGTCTTGGACTGCCGCTTGCTAAGGCTATGGTTGAGATGCATGGTGGATTGCTGGAGATTGAATCAGAAATTAATGTCGGAACAACCGTTAAATTCACATTGCCGGCCAGTCGTCTTGTAATCAAAGATGTTTAATTCGCTTGCGCCACTAAAACACCACCTTTAAGATACAAAAAATAAACAAGCATATGAGGAAAGTTTATGTCTGATCTAGAGCAACGTTGCGTAGAGGCTGGCCTGAAAATGACAGGCCAAAGACGTGTTATTTTAAAAGTTTTGGGTCAATCAGAAGACCACCCATCTGTTGAAAATGTGTATGAGCGCGCAAAGAAATTGGATGAATCAATTTCTATTGCCACGGTTTACAGAACCTTGGGATTACTTGATGAACTTGATTTGGTTATCAGGCACGAATTTCAGGAAGGCTATTCCAGATACGAAGTCAATTCCGATCATCACCATCATTTGGTTGATCTTGAGACAGGCAAAGTGGTTGAATTCCAAAATGATGAGCTTGAACTGCTTAAGGAAAAGATTGCTCGCGATTTAGGGTATGAGCTTGTTGACCATCGGCTTGAGCTTTACGGCAAGAAACTGAAAAAGAAATAGTATTTATTATGTCTTGCACCCTACCAATTCAAAAAGGCGTGAAACAGCCGCATGACTGCAAATGTCATGGCGCCGTAATGCGCGCTTATGGCTCTCTTGTTGAGGCGGGGCGCCCTGAAACGGTGGCTTTAGAGGCTGCAAAGCTTGTCTATGGCTATCACCATCCCGAAGATGCAAAATCTGATCAGGCCTTGACGGTTGAGCGTTGGGTCAACGAAGAAAATCTTCAATAGCATGAACGAACCCGAAGCACGCCTTCCTGTCCATCTGTGGATTGATGCGCATTTAAAACCGTTAAACGATCAAGGGATATTTTATTATATCCAGCAACTCGGTGAACGTAACACCGGCACAATTTTATTGAAAATCAGCCGATTGGACGGAATTTGCCTTTTATTGGTTCAACAACGTGATTTAGACGGAAAATTGGGCTGGATGAATGCTTTACGCAAAGAACATGTTGAAGAAGCGGACGCAGACCAGTATATTCAGCGAGCAATTTCACGTGATCCTGATTTATGGGTGATTGAAATTGAAGATCGTGATCTGAATAACCCGTTTGAGGGTAATTTAATATAAGGATGATAGTAATGAACAAAACAGTATTATTTCTAAGTCTTCTTGTCGTTGGCGCTTCATTGGGCGCATGCTCAACTGTTGACGGTGTTGGTCAAGACCTTTCAAAAGCAAGTAGAGCTATCGAAGGCAGTATGTAATTGCTGTAAGCTAAAGGTTTCATTGTGCCACTTAATAGAGTAATCCAAAATCGCCGAACGTTCGGTATTATCTCGCATCCTGATGCGGGTAAAACGACGTTGACTGAAAAGCTGTTGCTTTTTGGTGGTGCGATTGAAATGGCTGGCGCAGTGAAAGCAAAGGGTGATCGTCGTCGCGCACGCTCTGACTGGATGAAAGTCGAGCAGGAGCGCGGTATTTCCGTCGCCTCGTCCGTTATGACGTTTGAGCATGGCGGCTTGACCTATAACTTACTTGATACTCCTGGCCACGAGGATTTCTCTGAAGATACCTACCGTACCCTGACCGCCGTTGACAGCGCGATTATGGTTCTGGATTGTGCGAAAGGTATTGAAACGCAAACGCAAAAATTATTCGAAGTTTGCCGCCTGCGCGATATTCCGATTATTACCTTTATCAATAAAATGGACAGGGACGGACAAGACCCGTTTGATCTGTTGGATGAGGTTGAATCCAAATTGGCATTGGAAGTCACACCCGCCAGTTGGCCAATTGGTATGGGCAGAGATTTTAAGGGCTGTTATAACCTGCTGGAAGATAAGCTCGTCTTGTTTGAACGGACAAAGGGCGAATCCTTAACCCAAGCGATTGAATGTTCAGGTTTGGATGATCCGCAGATTGATGCGCTCCTCCCTGTGGAACAAGCCGAGAAATTACGCGAAGAAGTTGCCATGGTACGCGGCGTTTTCCCTGCCTTTGATCTCGATAATTTTTTAAGCGGCGGGATGACCCCTGTCTTTTTCGGTAGTGCCGTCAATAATTTTGGCGTACGTGAATTGCTTGCGGGATTGGCGAAGTTTGCCCCATGTCCACGCGTTCAAAACACACAAACACGCGACATTAAGCCTGATGAGAAAAAGGTTACGGCGTTTGTTTTTAAAATTCAGGCGAATATGGATCCGAAGCACCGCGACCGTATTGCTTTTACGCGTATTTGCTCAGGTAAATTCAAAAAAGGCATGAAGCTCAAGCATCTGCGCTCGGGTAAAATGCTGACAATTCATTCACCGCAGTTATTCTTGGCACAAGACCGCGAAGTCGCAGAAGAAGCTTATGCGGGTGATATTATCGGCTTGCCGAATTATGGTGGTTTGCGCATTGGTGATGCACTGACCGAAGGTGAAGATTTGACCTTCACAGGTATTCCAAGCTTCGCCCCTGAATATATGCAGCGCGCCAGAGCGGAAGATCCGCTCAAGGCAAAGCATTTGGGTAAAGCATTAGAACAACTGGCAGAAGAGGGCGCGGCGCGTATCTTTAAACCCTACAGCGATCCTGATTGGGTGGTCGGTGTGGTTGGGCCGCTTCAGTTTGATGTGCTGCGTGATCGTATCCGCACAGAATATGAAATCCCTGTAAAATTCGAAGAAACAAGCCTGTACACAGCACGTTGGGTGAGCACAGAAGACCCGTCAAAATTAAAAACATTCATCGATGAGAATCAGCATTCTATTGCCCGTGATCATGATGATGATCCTGTTTTTATGGCGCGTAACGCGTGGCATCTTGGCGACGCGGAAGAAAAATATCCTGATATTAAATTCACGGCCACGAAATAAAGAAAATCTATATATTTCACTTGAATTCCTTAGCTTTAAGTGACAAAAGAGTACAATATTAGTACTTATTAAAACTATAGGGTTTCTGAGGGCTGGCATTATGATTAAAATTTCAAAACTTGCCGATTATTCTGTCGTTGTTTTATCAGCGATGAGCACGCATTCCCATGATGTCATCAGCGCAAGCACCTTATCGCACCTCACAAAGTTGCCTGAACCAACGGTATCAAAGGTTTTGAAGCTACTCTCCAAGGCTAAAATTATCCAATCAACGCGCGGCACAAATGGCGGCTACTCACTTGTGAAGGAGCCGCAGCGCATCACAATGGACAGCGTGATTTCCGCGATAGACGGCCCCATCGCAATCACGGCCTGCACAGACGGCGCACAGCCTGACTGCTCATTGGGGAATTCCTGCTCTTTACGCGGGCGTTGGGATGGTGTAAATGCAGCCCTGCGCAGTGCATTACAAACGGTGACGCTGGCCGATATGCTGAAAATCAGCGGCGCGCAAACAATAAAACAAACTGAAATAAAGGACGCAATCCATGGCAGCCACTGAAGAAACCATCCAGACCGTTGAAGACATGGCCGGAAAATATTCGGCTGGCTTCGTAACGGATATCGAAATGGATAAATCGCCAAAGGGTTTGAACGAGGACACAGTTCGCTTTATTTCAGCGAAAAAGAACGAGCCTGAATGGATGCTGGAAAAGCGTTTAAAGGCGTATAACCATTGGCTTAAAATGCCCGAACCACAATGGGCAAAGGTCGATTTTCCGCCGATTGATTATCAGTCTTCCTATTATTACGCTGCACCGAAATCCATGGAAAACATGCCGGAATCTTTGGATGACGTTGATCCCAAATTACTGGAAACATATGAAAAGCTCGGCATTCCTTTGCGCGAACAAGAAATGCTAGCGGGCGTTAAAAACCGTACACCTGTTGCGGTGGATGCGGTGTTTGACTCTGTTTCCGTTGCAACGACATTTAAAAAAGAGCTGAGAAAACATGGCGTTATTTTCTGTTCGATTTCTGATGCTATTCAAGAACATCCAGAACTGATTAAAAAATATATGGGCTCGGTCGTACCATATTCTGATAACAAACATGCCTGCTTGAACAGTGCGGTTTTCACCGACGGAAGCTTTGTTTACATCCCCGAAGGCGTACGTTGCCCGATGGAGCTTTCCACCTATTTCCGCATCAATGAGCTCAACACAGGTCAGTTTGAGCGTACATTGATCATTGCAGAAAAAGGCTCTTACGTTTCCTATCTGGAGGGTTGCACCGCGCCGATGCGCGATGAAAACCAGCTTCACGCGGCGATTGTTGAGTTGATTGCGCACGAAGATGCGGAAATCAAATACTCCACAGTGCAGAACTGGTATCCGGGCGATGCTGAAACGGGCAAGGGCGGCATTTATAATTTTGTGACCAAGCGCGGTTTGTGTGAGGGGAAGAATTCTAAAATCAGCTGGACGCAGGTGGAAACAGGATCAGCCATTACATGGAAATATCCATCGTGCATTCTGAAGGGCGATAATTCCCAAGGAGAGTTCTATTCCGTCGCCATCACCAACGGACGCCAGCAAGCCGATACAGGCACGAAAATGATCCATATTGGTAAGAACACCAAGAGCCGCATTATCTCGAAAGGGATCAGTGCGGGGAAAAGCGATAATACCTATCGCGGCGTGGTCAAAATCTTGCCAACGGCGGAGGGCGCAAAGAACTTCACTGTATGTGATTCACTTTTGATCGGCGATCAGTGCGGCGCGCATACTGTGCCCTATATCGAAAGCCGCAACAAAAGCGCGTCTTTAGGACATGAAGCTACCACATCAAAAATTTCCGAAGACCAGCTCTTTTATTGTATGCAGCGCGGTTTGAGCGAAGAAGAAGCCATCGCCCTAATCGTCAACGGCTTCGCCCGCGAAGTGATGCAGCATCTACCGATGGAATTCGCGGTAGAAGCACAGAAGTTGGTTGGTATTTCGTTGGAGGGGAGTGTTGGTTAAAATGCTGAATTTCAGTATAGACAAAGAAGCACTTAAAATTTTGCATCGACTGGGTAATGTCATTTATTGGCTCTGCACACTAATAGCTTCAATTTCATTGGTTATTGGCGTTTCTGGTGGGCATATAGCACTTATTTTTGTACTTGTTTTTTACGGTTTTGGTTGGGGAATGCGTTATATATTATCTGGCAATACAAATTCCATAATCACCTTTTTTGCCAAATATTTTTATAACTCTGTTTTGAAGAAAAGAAATGATTGAACCACTAAACCAAAAGCAAATAGAAGACTTTACCGCCAGCCATGAAAACTGGTCGGTGGATGGTGATGCGTTGGTCGGGACGTTCAAATTCAAGAACTTCACGCAGGCATTTGGCTTTCTGGCGCAGGTGGCTATATTGCAGGAAAAGCACAACCACCATGCGTTGATTGAAAATATGTATAACAACGTGACGCTCACTTTGACCACACATGATGCGGGGAATATCGTGACGGAAAAGGATACTAAGCTTGCGACAGCGATAGAAGGGCTTTTGAAATGAACGAACAAGAATATAACAGAAGCCTTCTGATGGATCGCGTGATTTATTTCTTTGTTATGATCGGGACGATTGCCCTGATTATGTTCAGTATATTCTTTGCCTATAGCAGCATGAATCCACAGAGAAAAACACTGGAGCCATTACAAGAAGAGTCGCAAGAAACAGTCGGTAAAAAGAAACAATTACCGGACTATATAGTTGATAAAGTAACGCCAGATGAATTGGAGATATTAAAACCATGATTAACATTAAAGACTTACGCGCATCCATTGAAACTGATGATGGTGAGCAGAAGGAAATTCTGAAAGGCTTGAACTTGTCTATCAATGATGGCGAAGTGCATGCGATTATGGGGCCGAATGGTTCCGGTAAATCAACATTGTCCTATGTTCTGGCAGGGCGCGACGAATACGAAGTGACGAGCGGCTCTGTTGAAATGGACGGTAAAGATTTACTGGATATGGAACCCGAAGAGCGCGCAGCAGCAGGATTGTTCCTTGCATTCCAATACCCCGTAGAGATACCGGGCGTGAATATGAGCATGTTTCTAAAAACCTCCATCAATGCGATCCGCAAGCAACGCGGCGAAGATGAGCTGGATGCGCTTGGTATGCTTAAACTTATCAAGGCAAAAACCAAGGCGCTTGGCATTAATGAAGACATGATGAAGCGCGCGGTCAATGTCGGCTTTTCCGGCGGTGAGAAAAAACGTAACGAAGTTTTGCAAATGGCGATGTTAGAGCCAACATTCTGCGTTCTGGATGAAACAGATTCAGGTCTTGATATTGATGCGCTGAAAATCGTTGCGGATGGCGTGAATAAGTTGCGCGACGAAAAACGCTCCTTCCTTGTGATTACGCACTATCAACGCTTGCTGGATTATATCAAGCCCGACGTTGTGCATGTTTTGGCGCACGGCAAGATTGTTAAAACAGGCGGGCCTGAACTGGCGCTGGAATTAGAAGAAAAGGGCTATGCCGAATTTCTTGAGGAGGCCGCATGATCCGCTTTTGCGCTGTTTTTGTTGCGTTGTTGCTCCTTGTGCCTACGCAGGCACAGGCGAGCTTTTGGCTGGAATGCGCCGTTCATGCGCAGGTAAAGCGCAACCTTGATACTGGTCTTTATCGCGCAGAAATCAAGGGCGGAAAAGTCACAGACGGGCATGACAAAGTGGGCGCGCCTTGTATGACAGGCAATATCGGCAAAACCTTAAAAATTAAAATTGCAGGTAATCCGCCAGAGGGCAAAACAGTTCGCTTGAAATATTCAATAAAACAGGGCGATACCGCCGATGGTATCGTGACGACAGAAAAGTGGCTTTATTGGCCACCGGGAATAAAGGATATGTTGCCATGGTAGAAATACTAAATAGAGAAAATTTGCCAACACAAAAAGTCGAGGAATGGAAATACACCAATCTTTCCAGAGCGTTAGGGCAAACGTTACTTGCCGCCACGCCAGAGAATGCACAGGAAATTCTTATCCACAAGACCCGTGGACAAATCGGTGAACAACCAGAGGAAATCGTGTGGACAGGTGTGGATGGAATGCATCACCAACCACGATTAAAGATCGTTTTGGAAGAGGGCGCACAGGCCACCATCATTGAAAGACATGACGGGCAGGGTGCCTATTGGAAGAATATGAGTACGGAAATTGTGCTAGGCGCGAATGCACGTTTGAACCATGTGCGTATCCAAACCGACACGATGGACGCAGTGCAAACCAATATGGTGCATATCACGATGGATCGTGATGCAAACTTGAACAGCTTTTCGATCAATCTCGGTGGCAAGTTAACGCGCCATGATATTCATGCGGTTCTGAACGGAACGGGCATTGAGTGCTCCCTTAACGGTGTGAGCCTTCTTAAAGGGGCGCAGCATGGGGATACAACGATTGTCATGGAACATACCGCGCCGCATTGTGTGTCGAACCAATTCTACCGCACATTATTAGATGACGCCGCGCGTGGTGTTTTTCAGGGCAAAGTGCATGTGCATCGCGCCGCACAGAAAACTGACGGTTATCAACTCGCCAATACAATTTTGCTTTCCCCGAAGGCGGAAATGGACACAAAGCCGGAGCTTGAGATTTATGCCGATGATGTAAAATGTTCTCACGGTACAACAACAGGCGCACTGGATGAGGAACCATTATTCTATCTGCGTTCACGCGGCTTATCCGAGGCTCAGGCGCGGATGCTGCTCGTGCAGGCCTTCGTGGATGAGGTTATCGGCAAAGTCGAAGATGAAGCAATTCAGGCTCAAATCAAAGAAATGGCAGAAGCATGGCTGATGACACAATTGAAATAGAGTATCAACTGACTGCTGACGACGTAATTAAATTTTCGCTAAATTTTTGGTCGCCTAAGAAATCGCAAACAGATGTTGTTGAAGTATCAAAACTTAAGAAAGTCGGGAAAATTATTCTATGGGGCGTTGCTTGCACAATATACAGTTTTGCTATAACGGGCGGATTACGTGAGGACGGTTTTAATAATGTATTTGATAGCGTCTGGGATTATATAATTTTTATTCTATTGTTTTGTTCAATGATGTTGATTTTCTTACCCACTGATTCATGGGTAAAAAAAATTACAAAAAGAAAAATGATGAAAAAAATACATAGTGAAAAAAATGGTAACCTTTTTTCTCCTGTGAAAATGCAAATTAATTCAAGTGAAATAAGTGTCTATCAAAAGTATGCTAACTTAACCTTTAAGTGGCAAGGTTTGGAAAAAATAGAATTAGAATATGGTGACTTATGTATTTATGTAAGCAGTTTAAACGCTATGGCAATACCGTCCAGATTCTTTGAATCAGAAGATGAAAAGCAAAGAATTTTTGAGCAATGTAAGACATGGTTTTTGGACGCGCAAGAACCTCAAAAGGAAACAGTGAATGCCTAATCTTCAATCACCATGGCGATCAGACTTTCCGGCTCTGGGTAAACAGATGAACGGCAAGCCTTTGGCGTTTCTGGATAGCGCGGCGAGTGCGCAAAAGCCACAGGCGGTTATTGATGCGATGGACGCTGTGCTGACGGGCGGTTATTCCAATATTCACCGTGGTTTGTATGAGATTTCGCAGAATCTGACGCAAGCTTTTGAGGATGTACGCAAGAAAGTCGCACGCTTTATGGGCGCGCCGTCTGAAAAGAATATCATTTTTACCCGCAATTCTACCGAAGGAATAAACCTTGTTGCGCAGAGTTGGGGGCGTGCAAATCTGAATGCTGGTGATGAGATTATCATTACCGAGATGGAGCATCACGCCAATATTGTGCCGTGGCAGATCCTCAGTGAGCAGATAGGCGTTATCATTAAAGTCGTACCTGTCCTTGATGACGGCACGTTGGATATGCAGGCATTTAAAAGCTTGCTGTCCGATAAAACCAAATTTGTTGGTGTGGTCGAGGTTTCAAACGCCTTGGGTACGATTAACCCGATTGGCGATATTGTGCGGATGGTGCGCGGCTATAACGCCGATATCAAAATATTGATTGATGGATCGCAGGGCGTTGTGCATCACGCGGTTGATGTCACCGCGATGGATGCTGATTTCTATGTATTTACAGGGCATAAGCTTTATGCGCCCAGTGGTATTGGCGTGCTGTATGGCAAGTATGACCTTCTTCAATCTATGCCCCCATATCAGGGCGGCGGCGATATGATTGATCGGGTAAGCTTGAAATCCGGCACGACATACCGCGAGGCGCCCTATAAGTTTGAGGCCGGAACGCCCGCTATTGTTGAGGTTATCGGCCTTGGCGCGGCGATAGATTACCTTGTGGATATCGGTATGGATAAGATTGCTGCGCATGAGTATAAGCTGCTGAAATACGCGACCGAAGCCATTGTATCTGTGGATGGTTTAACGCTTTATGGCCCTCAAGATTTAAACCACAAAGTCGGCGTGTTGAGCTTTACCATGGATTACGCGCACCCCAGTGATATCGGCATGATTCTCGATCAGTGCGGCGTAGCAATCCGTACAGGGCATCATTGCGCGATGCCGCTGATGGAGGTAATGGGCATTGATGCTACGGCGCGTGCATCCCTTGCGATGTATACGAATAAAGATGATATTGATGCATTGATATCAGGATTGGAAAAAGTGCGGGAGCTGTTTGGCTAGGGATATGAGAACTTTTTTTATTATCACAGTTCTGGTGTTATTTTCGGGCTATCTTGGGTATGGCTGGTTTATGAACATAGTTTTTGAACGCAATAAACAATCTTGTGTTGAAAAGATCCAAGACAATCCGTTATTTCGTGGTGATGTTACTCAATTATGCGCCTGCACGATGGATTTTACACGCACGCAGCCCTTTTTCGACAAAAAAGATCCGGCATTTAGAAAAGAATTTGGTGTACGCATGGTTGGTTGTGCCAAAGTTCATGTTAAACAACATGGTACAGATCAGTGTGATGCTTTGGAGACAATGTTCAGGAAAAAGACAAGGAAAGCGCTTGATTGCGGATGTATGAACCAAAAAATACTGAATGTTTTTATGAAACAATGGGCAGAAAACGGCAAAGTTGATACGACACGTATAAGTAAGTCAGAAGAAAATGAAATGGTGAACGGATGTCTAAAATGACGGAAAAAGAGCAAATCGAAGAAAACTATGATCACCTTACGCAGCCGCCGCATGTCGATGTGCCGCGTGATCATGCGCTTTGGGCAGAGATTGAAAAGGCATTGAAGGAAATTTACGATCCTGAAATTCCGGTGAATATTTATGAGCTTGGTTTGATTTATAATGTAAAAATCGCAGAGCCAGAAAACGGTGTGTCGGATGTTAAGGTCGAAATGTCCTTAACCTCACCTGCTTGCCCTGTAGCGCAAGAAATGCCCAGTTGGGTTCAAGGCGCAATTCTACCTATCGAAGGGGTCGGTGGTGTTGAGGTCGAGATTATATGGGAACCACAATGGAACCCGTCCATGATGGCGGAAACTGCCAAAATGCAATTGAATATGTTTATGTAAGCAAAGAATAAGGGAGAATAATAATGAGTGATTCACCCATTAAAATTACAGAAAAAGCCGCCGCGCAAATCAAGGTCTTGATGCATGACGCGCCGGAGGGAACGCAAGGGCTACGCTTGAACGTAAAAGCGACAGGCTGTTCGGGCAATAGCTATAAAATGGAATATGTAGCCGCGGATTCCGATATCAGTGCCGATGAACAGTTTCGTGAAAACGGCGCAGATATTTTCATCCCAAAACTATATTCATGGATGTTGTTTGGTACAACGATTGATTATATTACTGATGCATTAGGCAATGCGCGGTTTGATTTTATCAATCCAAACGAAATAGGGCGCTGCGGTTGTGGTGAAAGTTTCCAAGTTGGTGAAGCTTTGCCGGAAAAAACATAAACGATAAGATTATAACATTTCATTACGGAACATATTGAAAAGGAAGAATTTATGTCAGATAAAACACTCATCAGCTTATTTAATTGTGATGACGGCAGCTGGGAATCCTATGATCAAACCGCTGCATTCTTGTCATTCATAAGCCCGATGGAAGGGCAAGAGCTTAACGCAGGAAACACCAAAGTCTTTTCAAAGCCACTTCCGTTTTATAACGATGTTAAAATCTTACAAGTCACCTCTGTGGCATGGGAAGAAGAGCCAACATATTACTTTTTCCTACAGCATGGTGATGATTATATTTTGCTGCGCGGTCTTAGTGATGTCATCCATGAATTAAATGAAACCGGCGCGATCAATTTAAGCAAAGATAACGTTATGGATTATCTGAAATTCTTTTGCCTGTTCACAAAAAACGAAGAAGGCGAGTGCTATTACATTATCGAAGGCCAAAATAGTGAGTTCCTTGCGGAGCTTAGTGGCTATGATAAATCGCGTCATTTACGCAAATATCAAGGGCTGGAGGTTTCAGATTTTGATAATTTGGGACGCTGCATCATCAAAACACGGGTTTTGAATGAAGGGCATGTTTATGACGCAACATTCGAAGTTCTTAAAACCGGTAATGTCGAGATGAAAGACGACGTCATGATCGGCTCTGTTTAACAGGTACTCTAAGGAATTTTGAATGCGCGCCCCTGACACACAGCAACAAAAGTTGATCTATTTGATTGAGGATGATGGCGCTTGGGAAAAATATCAGGATCAAGATGCGTTCTTGAAATTTGTAAGCCCGTATGGCGGTGAAAATCTTAATTCAGGTGACCATAAGGTGCTGAGCAAGCCTCTGCCTTTTTATAACGAAGTTAATCTTTTACAGATCAGTAAACGCAAAGACCCAGAGTGGGGCTATGCCTTTTTTGTGGAATATGGCTATGAATACGCACAACTTAAAGGTATTCGCCAAGTCATTGCAGAAGTGAACGAAGCGGGGTTTTTAAACCTCACCGAACATAATGTGTATGACTATTTGAAATTCTTTTGTGTGTTTAGTGATAATAACGAAGGTGAAAACATCCGCGTTATAGAGGGCGCAAACAGTGAATTTTTGTTTGATCGCAGCCCTTATGAACGCACGCGTTTCCTTCGAAAATATACCGCCCCGCAAATCGTACGCAATGATAAGTTATCGCATTATATGATTATGACAAGAATTTGGTCAGGCGATGCGGTATATGATTCTCAATATGAAATCACCGATGAGGGACTGGTCACTATGAAAAAGTCTGATTTGGTCGGCGCGGTTTAGCGCTTTTAAATGACGCTACTTAAGGCTTTCTCAATAACATCTGCGGGCTGCGCGCCATCTTCATGTGGCAAAGTGCTGAGAACCTGCCGCCATTTTTTTGCGCCGGAACATTGGTGGTAAAGGCCGATCATGTGCCGCGTGATAGATTTAAGCGGCGTCCCGAAATCTTTCATTTGTTGCTCTATATAAGGGATCATTTCCCGCGCAATCTCTTCGCGTGATTTTACGGCAGCGTTCTTAAAGATCACCGTTTCCAATTCTGATAAAATATACGGGTTTTGGTATGCTTCACGTCCGATCATGACGCTATCAAATGTCTTAAGATGCGTTTGGGTGTCCTCGGCCGTCTTGATTTCACCATTCACACCAATCATAAGATCGGGATGCGCGGCTTTTATTTCTGCAACGCGCGCGTGATTAATCGGCGGCTTAGTACGGTTTTCTTTTGGGCTCAAGCCTTGTAACCATGCCTTACGCGCATGGATGATAATGGTTTTACAACCAACGTTTTTAAGCGCGGTAACAAAATCGTTCAAAAAAGCAAAGTCATCTTGCGTGTCGATCCCGATGCGGCACTTTACAGTGACAGGAATATCAACGCGCTCAATCATCGCGCCAACGGAATCGGCTACCAAATTGGGTTCTTCCATCAAAATTGCGCCGATCTTTCCCTTT
>TARA_R110001592_G_scaffold37188_4_pt1 | contig 28576 bp, 23 predicted proteins | sample TARA_R110001592 | Tara Oceans TARA_R110001592 (sample SAMEA4398387) | marine metagenome | biome: Polar Biome; feature: [SRF] surface water layer (ENVO:00010504); material: water (ENVO:00002006), including particulate matter (ENVO:01000060) such as... | depth 5 m | reverse complement strand
GATTGCGACAGTTTTTCCAGGCAGGCGTTGTATGGCTTGCTCAGAGAGCTTGAAGACATCAAGGAAGAGCATAACGAGGGCTTGGAAGTTGAAGGTATTGTGGTTAATCAGTTCCAGGCCAGGGCGTCGCTACCGCAGCAAATGCTTGATGAATTGATTGCCGAAGGCCTACCGGTGATTCCGGTGTATCTGTCCAGCTCGGTGCGCATGCGCGAATCACACCAGGTCAATACGCCGCTGATCTTTCTCGATGGCAAGCACAAGCTGACCCAGCAGTTTATTGCTCTGCACGAGCATATAGAGGCAGGTTAACGCTGTCAGCGTGCGACCAGTACATCGCAGGGTGGTTCGCGTAACAGTGCTAGAGCCAGACTGCCCAGAAGTGCTTCGCTCATGCCGCTTCGGCTGTGACTTCCCAGTGCAATGAAGCTGGGATGCAACCGCGCTATAGCCTGCTCAAGAAATGTCCGAACCTCCCCGGTCTGTATCTGCAAATCTGCTGTGGGCCGCGGCGTACCAAGCATATCCAGGGTCTCGAACTCATCTTCCAATAAATCGGAAAGGGTTTCCTGTTGCTCTGCTATGAAAGCATCGCGGGCGGAGGGTCCGGACAGGCGAGCCCCCAGGGGCGGGTTGCACAGGTGCAGAGCGTGCAACTGACCCCCATTGAGAATCAACGCAGCGCTGCGCAAGGCCTCACTGGCGCAGGTTGAAAAGTCCAGGGCCAGCAATCCACTGTCATAAGCACCGCCGTCGCCGGCAACCAGCAGGACAGGTACTGAGGAGAGTCTGCTGACTCGCTCAAGCGTCGTGCCAACAAAGAGCTCAGGATTACGTTGGTGATGCTTGCCCATGACCAGCAGCTGGGCGCTCTGCTCGCTCGCCGCGCGTAAAATAGTTTCGGCGACAGGCCCTCTTTTAACCATTAGTTGCATATCGGCAACTTCTTTTCCCGGACATCGGGCCAGTTGCTTGCCAAGCAGGTTTTTTGCTTCCGCACAGGCCCTATCCTGAACGGCCAGTGGCAGCTGATTATCTACCGTATGCAGGGCAATAAGGGGTATGTTCAGACGGTTGGCGAGCATACAGGCTCGACTGACGGCCAGATCCGATTCCGGGCTTAGGTCGCTGGCAACAATAATGGGTGACACGGCAGACACTCCTTTAAGATAGTTTTTAGCAGTATGCCTTTCCTGATTGTCAGATTATTTGATCCGAATCAAGCTTTACGCCCTTGGCTGCGTTCAGATATTGACCTGTCAGTGGGTGCATGGGCATGCTTGACGATACACCCTTGACGGAAAATAACGAAAATGAAGCTCGAAACACTCGCGATACATGCCGGTTATTCGCCGGATCCAACCACCAAGTCGGTCGCAGTGCCTATTTATCAGACCACGTCCTATGCTTTCGACAGTACTCAGCATGGCGCCGATCTTTTCGACCTCAAGGTGCCGGGTAATATCTATACCAGGATCATGAATCCAACCAATGCGGTATTGGAGCAGCGGCTCGCAGAGATGGAGGGCGGTGTGGGCGGCCTGGCGGTGGCTTCTGGGATGGCGGCGATCACTTATGCTATTCAGACGCTGGCCGAAGTCGGGGACAATATCGTCTCGGTAGCCAAGCTGTACGGTGGGACTTATAACCTGTTTGCACATACCCTGCCGCGTCAGGGTATTGAGGTGCGTTTTGGCGCGCATGGCGATATTGCAGAGCTCGAGAGTCTCATTGATGCGCGCACCAAGGCAGTCTTTTGTGAGTCTGTCGGCAACCCGTCGGGCAATATTATCGATATCGCAGCACTGGCCGCAGCGGCCCATCGCCATGGCGTCCCGCTGATAGTGGATAACACGGTGGCCACTCCTGCACTATGCCGCCCGATCGAGCACGGTGCGGATATCGTCGTGCATTCCCTGACCAAATACATTGGCGGGCATGGTACAACCTTGGGCGGCATGGTAATTGATAGCGGCCGCTTTCCCTGGGCAGACAATGCCGAGCGCTTCCCGCTGCTGAACAGCCCCGATCCGTCCTACCATGGTGTGGTCTATACCGAAGCCTTTGGGCCCGCCGCCTTTATCGGGCGTTGTCGCGTGGTACCACTGCGAAATATGGGCGCAGCACTTTCACCGATGAATGCCTTCCAGATCCTTATGGGCCTGGAAACCTTGTCGTTGCGGATGGAGCGGCATTGCGAAAATGCCATGAAGGTGGCCCACTATCTGCAGCAGCATCCTCAGGTCAGCTGGGTGCAGTTCGCTGGTTTGCCGGATCATCCAGAGCATGCCCTGGCTCAGCGTTATATGGGCGGCATCCCGGCCTCGATCCTGTCGTTTGGCATCAAGGGTGGACAGGAGGCGGGCGCGCGCTTTATAGATGCGCTGGAGCTGATTGTGCGCCTGGTCAATATTGGCGATACCAAATCATTGGCCTGCCACCCGGCTACCACGACACACCGTCAGCTCAACGACGAGGAGCTGGTCAAAGCCGGTGTGCCTCGGGATATGGTGCGGCTGTCGATCGGTATTGAGCATATCGATGACATCCTTGCGGATCTGGAGCAGTCCCTCAAAGCGGCTGAATAATCGCCGCTGTCTCGTTTGCGCAGATCTGACCGTCTCGCTATCAGGCCGGAAACAGCGGCCAGATCAGCGGGATGATCAGAGTGGCTGTGGCCCACATGATCAAATTCATCGGGATTCCGATCCGCATGAAATCGGTAAACTTGTACCCGCCCGCGCTGTAGACAAAGGTATTGGTCTGATAGCCAATGGGGGTGGCAAAACTGGCACTGGCGGCAAACATGACGGCGACCACGAAAGGTCTTGGATCGGCTCCCAATTGGTGCGCCACACCGATTGCGATCGGGGTGAGTAGGACCGCCACGGCGTTATTGCTGACGATCTCGGTCAGCATCGAAGTTAACAGATAGATGAAAGAAAGCATGAAGAGAGGACCCATCAGCGGCGCCAATAGCATTACCTGATCGACCACGCTATCCACCAAACCTACCTTGTTCATTGCGATGCTGATGGCCAGCATGCCGAAAATGATAGTCAGGATGCGCCAATCAATAGCTTTGTAGGCATCTTCTGTATCCAGACACCCTGTTGCAAGCACGATGGCAGTCGCAATCATGGCCAGGCCTTCTATCGGCATTATCCGTAGTGCCGCCAGCACCATCACACCCAACACTGCAGCAATAGCAATAGGCGCCTTGGTGCGTCGGTAGGCGCGTTCATGCACTGTATTCAAGCTGATCAGGTCACCGTTATCGGCGAACTTACGGATCTGTGTCGGTGTGCCCTCGACCAGCATCACGTCGCCGAACTGTAGCTGAAAATCATCCAGATTATTTTGGATGTTCTCGTTGTGCCGGTGGATTGCCAGGACATGAATACCGTAGCGGGCGGTCAGGTTAAGGTCGCGCATTGGCCGGTGACTGTAACGCGAATTGCGTCCGACTATGGCTTCGGCCAGCACCACATCACGGGTCGAGATAGTCTCGAAACTGGCTGGCTGCTCATGATTGAAGGTGAGTAGGCCGTTTTGTCGTAGCTCTATGAAATCACGCATGTTGGCATGGAGAACCAGGCGATCGCCGGCGCTCAGTACTGTGGAATTGACCGGGGTGGACAACTCCTCGTCGCCCCGGAAGATCTTCAGGACCTGAATGCCGCTGTCACCGTTGAGTTTGGCTTCGCTAATACTCTGGTTCACCACGGGTGAATCATGGGGCACCAGTAGCTCGGTCATGAATGGCCGGCTTTGGTCGGGACGCAGTTGCTTGGACAGGCTTTCACGATCGGGCAGCAAACGATGGCCGACCAACATGATGAACGCCAGGCCTATCGCTGCCATGATAAGACCTGGCAGGAATATCTCGAACATGCCAAAGGGCTCCATGCCCTGATCCCGGGCAACCCCATCGACCAGAATGTTGGTCGAGGTGCCAATCATCGTCATGGTGCCGCCGAGTATCGTCGCATAGGACAGCGGTATGAGCATCTTCGATGCCTTGCTGCCGACCTGGGCGGCTAACGTCACTGCCACTGGCGTCAGGATGGCGACCACCGGGGTATTGTTAATAAAGGTCGAGAGCACCATCGCGGTCAGCATCAGGCTGAACAAAGTGCGCAATGGGCTGCCGCCGCCCATGCGTGACAACCATTTTCCCAGTCCGTCAACACAGCCGGTACGCTCTAGTGCAGCGGAGAGCACGAACATGCAGGCGATAGTGATAGGCGCGCTGTTAGACAGGATGCCGAGCACGTCGGCAGGCGTCAGCAGGCTGCTGACCAGCAGAATTGCCACTGCGATGCCGACGACGACGTCGGGGCTGAATTTTTCCCAGGCGAATGCATAGAAAACCCAGCACAGCAATAGGGCGACGCCAATCATTGGCAGGGAGTCCCAGCTCATCAAACCGAACCTTATAACGTTGAGGCTCCGCGTGTCGGATCCTGTGAGGCGGCCACATTAAAAGGGATGGCTAATATTGTCCAAGCACGAAAACTGATTTTTATATAATGAAAAAGTATAAGTGATGGCTTGGCTCTGGAGTGTTATTTGCGAATTTTGGCCCGAGTGAGGCTTTTAACTCACTGTGATCGAAGCTGTGTTTGTTTTTCCTTATGCCTTTGTATCAAGCAGTGAAATTGGAGGGGGTATCCCTTGACCGATAACGGCTGTCGGCATAGTGTTCAAACAACTGTATGAATTCTGATGGTTGGCATGTTCCAGCCGTCCCCTTATGGAGATCTAGCCATGCCTGATTATAAAGCTCCGTTGCGCGAAATGCGTTTTGTGATGGAAGAACTGCACGATTTTGGCGCGGCTTACGAGCGCTTTGAGCTGACGGAAGCTACCCCGGATCTGATTTCCGCGGTCATGGAAGAAAGTGCCAAGTTCGCCGGCGAAGTCCTGGCTCCACTGAATCGCTCTGGAGATGAAGAAGGTTGCCATATTGATGATGGTGTAGTGACAACCCCCGCTGGGTTCAAAGAAGCCTATCAACAGTTTGTTGACAATGGCTGGGCTTCGATGACTGGCCCGGAAGAGTTCGGCGGGCAGGGCTTGCCTGCGTCACTGGGATTTGTAGTCGCCGAGATGATTGGTTCGGCTAACTATGCATGGGGCATGTACCCCGGTCTGAGCCAGGGTTGTGCCGCTGCGATCCGCGCGCATGGCAGCCAGGAGCAAAAGGAGCTGTACCTGAATAAACTGGTTCCGGGTCAGTGGACGGGTTCAATGTGCCTGACCGAGCCCCAGTGCGGTACGGATCTGGGACTGACTAAAACACGTGCAGTGCCTCAGGCTGATGGCAGTTACCAGATAACTGGTACCAAGATCTTTATCTCCTGCGGCGAACATGACTTTGCCGAAAATATCGTTCACCTGGTATTGGCCAAGCTCCCGGATGCCCCCGAAGGCACCAAGGGCATTTCGTTGTTCATCGTGCCTAAGTTCCTGCCTGACGCCAATGGTGAAAAGGGTGAGCGCAACGGCGTCAAGTGTGGCTCGATCGAGCACAAGATGGGCATCAAGGCATCTGCCACCTGCGTGATGAACTTTGATGACGCTAAGGGTTTCCTGATCGGCGAAGTCAACAAGGGTCTCAACTGCATGTTCACGATGATGAACCACGCGCGCCTGGGAACCGGCATGCAAGGGTTATGTCATGGCGAAGCCTCCTACCAGAGTGCACTTGCCTACGCCAAGGATCGTCTGTCGATGCGTGCACTCTCTGGCCCTGCCGAGCCAGAAAAGCCCGCCGATCCGATCATTGTGCATCCGGACGTGCGGCGCATGCTGCTGACCATGAAAGCGTTTAATGAAGGTAATCGCGCGCTAGCTTTCTATACCGCGCAGCTGCTGGACAAGGCCCATTATTCCAAAGATGAAGCCGAGCGGGAAAATGCCGAAGAGCAACTGGCATTCCTCACGCCCATCTGTAAAGCATTCATGACTGAGACCGGTCTTGAAGTGACCAACCACGGTATGCAGGTTTTCGGTGGTCATGGTTATGTGCGCGAGTGGGGCCAGGAGCAACAATTGCGTGATTGCCGTATCGGGCTTATCTACGAAGGTACCAATGGTATTCAGGCATTGGACTTGTTGGGTCGAAAGGTGCTGATGACTCAAGGCAAGATGCTGCGCGCCTTCACCAAGGAAGTACACGTTTTCTGCAAGGCAAATGAGAACAACGCGCAATTCGCTGACTACGTTAAAAATCTTAGCAGCCTGAATGCCCAGTGGGGCGAGATGACTCAGAAGATCGCCATGAAGGCTATGCAAGATCGGGAAGAAATTGGCTCTGCTGCAATGGATTACCTGATGTTCTCTGGTTACGTCGCGTTAGCATTTTTCTGGCTGAAGATGGCTATGGCGGCACAGAAGCAACTTGACGCCGGAACCAGTGAAGAAAGCTTCTACAAGGCCAAGCTGGCCACGCAGGAGTTCTATTTCAAGCGACTGTTGCCGCGCGCTCAGGCGCATGTTGCAGCCGTGGAGTCCGGAGCTGATAATCTAATGCAGATGACGGCCGATCAGTTCTGAAGCCGTGTATGTGATTTCTGGCTGTACGTAACACAGGAAAGCCCCGACCGGTTCGGGGCTTTTCTTTTATCGGTATAGCGAGCGCTGTTTTCCGTGACCAAGATTTACAAATTAGTCATTTAAAGACGCTGTCGATCTATTTGTTGTCGCGTTACACTTGGCCGCTTGTTCCGGATGGTCCGGGCGTCCCTACTGCAAGAGGATTATTCCATGGCCGATTATAAAGCCCCCCTGCGTGATATTCGTTTCGTCCTCAACGAGGTATTCGAAGCTGACAAGCTGTGGCAGAGTCTGCCTGGCTTGAATGGTGCGATCGACGCTGAGACTGCTGAAGCCATGCTCGAGGAAGCCGGCAAGATCACCTCTCAGACCATTGCTCCGCTTAATCGCAGCGGCGATGAAGAAGGTGCCCACTGGAATGACGGTGTGGTAACGACGCCCGCAGGTTTTAAACAGGCCTATACCACCTATGCCGAAGGCGGCTGGGTGGGGCTTGGCGGTAACCCTGAGTTTGGCGGTCTGGGCATGCCCAAGACGCTCGGGGTTCAGGTTGAGGAAATGGTGTACGGTGCCAACAACAGTTTTGCACTGTACCCGGCATTGACCGCCGGTTGCTGCTTGGCACTCGACGCTCACGGCAGTGAAGAGCTCAAGCAGGCCTATCTGCCCAACCTCTACAGCGGTACCTGGGCCGGCACCATGTGTCTAACCGAGCCCCATTGTGGTACTGATCTGGGCATTATTCGGACCAAGGCTGTACCGCAGGCTAACGGTAGCTACGCGGTCACCGGCACCAAGATCTTTATCACTGGCGGTGAACATGACCTGACCGATAACATCATCCATCTGGTGTTGGCCAAGTTGCCCGACGCCCCAGCGGGTCCCAAGGGTATCTCCCTGTTCCTGGTGCCCAAGGTGCTGGTCAATGAGGATGGCAGCCTGGGCGAGCGCAACAGCCTTAGCTGCGGCTCAATCGAGCACAAGATGGGGATCAAGGCGTCCGCTACGTGCGTGATGAATTTTGATGGTGCCCAAGGTTATCTGATCGGTGAAGTGAATAAAGGGCTCAACGCCATGTTCACTATGATGAATTACGAGCGTCTGTCGATTGGTATTCAGGGTATTGGCTGCGGCGAAGCCTCTTACCAGACTGCAGTGGCTTACGCCCGCGAGCGTACGCAAAGCCGCTCACCGACGGGTGCGATAGCGCCCGAGCAAGTAGCTGATCCGATTATCGTGCATCCAGATGTACGCCGCATGCTGTTGACCATGAAGGCTATGAATGAAGGAAGTCGCGCCTTTTCTACCTACGTCGGTTCGCAACTGGATATCAGCAAGTTTGCCGATGATCCGCAGATCAAGAAGAAGGGTGAAGATCTTGTAGCGCTCTTGACCCCGGTGGCCAAGGCATTCTTTACCGATATCGGTCTGGAAAGCTGTATCCATGGTCAGCAAGTGCTGGGCGGACATGGTTATGTTCGTGAGTGGGGTCAGGAGCAACTGGTGCGTGATGCGCGCATCGGTCAGATCTACGAGGGTACTAATGGTATCCAGGCACTGGACCTGATGGGCCGCAAGACCGTAGCCAATAATGGCGCCTTCTTCAATGTGTTCGTCGAAGAGGTCAGGAGCTTTATCGCCGATAATCAGGATGCTGCATTGGCTGACTTTGTGCAGCCACTGGAAAAAGCGCTCACGAATCTGGAAGAGCTGGCTGCGCTGGTGATCGATCGCAGCAAGACCAACCCCAATGAGGTTGGTGCCGCATCGGTCGAATATCTGCATGTGTTCGGTTATACCGTATACGGCTACATGTGGACGCGCATGGCTAAAGCGGCGAATGCTCGGCTGAAAGAGGATAGCGATGGTTTCTATGCTGCGAAAATTGGCACGGGACGCTTCTTCATTAAACGATTGCTGCCACGCATTCACTCCCTCAGTGAAGCGGTGCGCGCCGGTAGCGAGCCGCTGTACGAGCTGGATGCGGCTCAGTTTTGATTGCAAAGAGCCTTGTAAGCAAATGCTTACAAGGTCTGGTGGCAATTAGCTATGGGCAGTTCTTGCGCCTGTGAGTAACATTGATTTTGCTAGGAGCATCGCAGGGAAGCCGCAAAATCAATAGGGAGCAGGGACAGTGCCTGGAGGCACCTCGGATTTAGGGATGATCAGGAACCATGTTCTGCAAAACCTCGCTTCGGCGGGGTTTTTTTTGCCCGTTGGTTGCCTGCCGTCAGCTCAATCGAAGCTGCATTCCAAACTGCCCAGCTTGCCCAGGTCTAGGGTTACACGATCACCCTTGGCAACCTCCTGCATGGGGCCCAGTGAACCGGACAGGATAACGTCGCCTGCCTGAACGGGTGTGCCTCGCTCGGCCATTTCGCGTGCCAGCCACAGACAGGCTTTGAGAGGGCTGCCCATGCACTGGCCGGCATCGCCTGTGACGGCTTCCTGGCCATTGCGAGACAGTGTCATTGTCACCGCAGTGAAGTCCAGGTCGCGTATATCCATCTCAGCGTTTCCCAGTACGTACAAGCCCGAAGAGAGGTTATCTGCGACGGCGTCAAACAGGCTGCGGGGCCAGCCGGCAAAAGCCGAGTCACAGACTTCCAGCGCCGGTACCACTTTGTCGATACTCGCTATCAACGTGTCCTCATCAACTTGGGGATCATTGACAGCTGCGCTGAAGATAAAGGCAACTTCACCTTCAACCCGCGGAGAAATCAACTGCTCAGTCGGAATGCTGGCGCCGTCCGGATAGCCCCACTTTTCCACAAGCTTGCCGAATAAAGGCCTGTCCAGCGCCATTCTTGCTTGCGCCTTCGGGTCCGTCAGGCCGAGTTTGTAGCCCACTACTTTCTGACCGGCTTGGTTGAAGCGTTTGATCAGCTCATCCTGAACGGTGTAGGCCTGCTCCAGCATATTGACTTCATACTTGCCCGCGACCGGCTCGCAGGGCTCCCTGTTGCGGCGCGCGGTAAATAGCTCTTGAGCTGCGCTGCGGGGATCAAATATCTTCTCTTCATTCATTCAGGATGCCTCGCTCGGGCTTCTCGCCCTGGACCGTTGTTCGGTACATTTCCCGGCGCTGGCCGAAGTAATCCGACACAGGCTGATGCCAGACACAACGGTTATCCCAGATGGCTAGTGTGCCTGGTGTCCAGCGCATGCGGCAGGTGAACGCTGGCGCGCTGGCTACACTGAAAAGATAATCCAGCAAAGGTCGCGCTTCTTCGGGCTTCATACCGTCGATACCCAAAGTATAGGCAGGGTTGGCAAATAGCACATTGCGGCCCGTTTCCGGATGGCGGGTAATCAACGGATGGCTGCGTACATCATGGTCGACATTTTCACCATAAATGATCTGCATGCTTTCCAGGCCAGCGTTGTGTTTGGCGTTGGGGCCGTAACCAAACTCCGGACTATTTATACCATTCAGATCGAGCAATATCTTGCGTAGAATGGGCGAAAGCCATTCACAGGCTAAGTACATATTATTGAATAAGGTATCGCCGCCCACCTCTGGAACATCATGACCATACAGTAGCGTAAACGCGGGTGGACGTTCCTGGAATGACCAGTCCGAATGCCAGGCGCCGCCGAAAACGAAGGGCGTACCCTCACTGGCTTCCTTGACTACATGGACCACGTGCGGATGGTCAGCCATGGGTTTGACATAGGGCTCCACGCCGAACGCACCAAAGCGTTGCGATACTGCTTCAAGCTGGGTAACGGTCAGTGACTGATCGCGGATGAAAAGCACCTGATGATCCAGCAAGGCCTGTCTTAAATCGATCTGGCCCTCATCAGAAAGGGTGTTCAGGTCAATATCATGGATATCGGCACCCAGCCCGCCCCCTACCGGTGCGGTACGAAAATGCGGGCTTGTGCGCGCCTGGTTGTTGCGCGCAGTGGTGTAGAAGAACTCGGGCATGGCGGTTACCTCTTGTTATAGGTTTATACCCCTTGAGCATGCCTGAGCTTCTATAATGACTCCATGATAAATCGTGCCACGGCATGATATTTACTGCCAATCAAGCAAGGAGTCGGTATTGGACTGGCGTCAGCGACGAGACAATACCAATCTGCGTTATTTGCTCGAAGTGGCGGCAGATCATGGTGTCGATTCGGCTACCTGTCTGGCCAGCACCGGTCTCCAGGATGCGTCCGAGCACTTAGAAGCGATCGCCAGTGTAGAGCTGTGGCAGGAGTTGGCGGTTATCCGTAATCTGGTGGCGCAACATCCTTCGCCGGGTATCGGTTTGCAATTGGGTCGTTATTATCATCTGACCAGCCTGGGCCTACTGGGATACGCAATGCTGGCCAGCAGAACGCTCAGGGATGCGATTGACGTCACCAGCCAGTTCAGACCCCTGTCTCTGTCCATCTGCCCGGTTAAGTTACAGCCCCATGCCGACGGTCTGTGGATGATCCTCGATGAAAGTGTATTGCCTGAAGACGCCCGCTGCCTGGTGGTTGAGCGCGGTCTGACTGCCTGGCAATGTCTGTTCTCCGAGCTTTTGCAGCGCCCCTTCGTGCCGCTGAAGGTGGACTTGTGCTTGCCAGGGACGGGTGCGCCGACCCTGTACTCGGCGCATTTCGCCTGTGCTGTGGATGCCGGGGCCAGTCGCAACAGCATGCTCATTGCGGTAGCCGATCTGGACACCCCCTTGCCGCTCGCCAATGCGATGACCCAGCGCACCTGCGCAAATCTCTGTCAGCACCTGTGCGATAGTCTTGATGACATCCAGGCACCCCTGGCGCACCAAGTGATGCAACTGCTTATGGGGCGCTCCGGGCAGATTAATCCGGCGCGAGAGGTGGCCGCCTATTTGGGATTGTCTGAACGTACTCTGCACCGACGTTTGGCGGAAGAGGGCTATCCCTATCGACGGCTGGATGAGCGGGTTCGGCGTAATCTGGCCGAGCGTCTGCTGCGTGACAGCGCCCTGGGGCTCGATAGTATCGCCCGGCAATTGGGCTATGCCGAGGCGGCCAGCTTTTCCCGTGCTTTCAAGCGCTGGACAGGCTTGCCGCCGGACCACTGGCGCGCACAGCGTCATACAGAACCTTTGGAGCCATTGATCAATGCGCTGGTTCACGCCGGCTCAGGAGACACGTAACGTGCTTGATATACAGAATCTTAAGAAGGCCTACACGGGCCCGCAGGGGCAGATCCCAGTACTCGATGGCGTCAGTTTGCGGCTGGAAGCCGGCCACAGTCTCGCGTTGATGGGCGAGTCGGGGAGCGGTAAGAGCACACTGCTGCACTTGGTGGCCGGTCTGGATCAGGCTGACAGTGGAGAGATTCACGTTGCGGGCCAATCGCTCGCAGGGCTGGGTGAATCTGCCCGTGCAGCCTTTCGGCGTAGTGAAGTAGCGGTGATCTTTCAGCAGTTCAATCTGATTCCTTCTCTTCGAGTCGCCGATAATCTGGCGTTTCAAGCGCGCCTCGCTGGGCGTGTGGATGACGTCTGGCTTGACCGGCTGGCGCAACAACTGGGACTCAGTGAGTTGTTGCAGCGTTACCCGGAACAGCTATCGGGTGGCCAGCAACAGCGAGTCGCCGTCGGGCGCGCATTGGCCGTGAGACCGCCGTTGATTTTGGCAGATGAGCCGACCGGCAACCTGGATGAAAGCAGTGCCGATGAGGTGATGACGCTGTTGCTCGATCTGGTGCAGCAGGCCGGAGCCAGCTTGCTGATGGTCACTCACAGCGCCCGTCTGGCTGCGCGCCTGGATCGCCAGGTGGTGCTCAAAACCGGGCGGGTGCATGGCTGTATAGATGGACTTATAGATTGGAGCGACGCGTGATACGCCATTGGGGATGGGTGTTGCATACGCTGCTCAGCCACTGGCGCCGACATCCACTCCAGGTCGCCTGCTTGCTGGTCGGTTTGTGGTTGGCTACCGGGCTCTGGACCGGCGTTCAGGCTCTCAACAGTCAGGCGCGGGACAGCTATGATCGTGCCGCCGATCTGTTTTCCGGCGGTGCACAGACCGTGTTGCTCGCCCCTGGAGGACAGCCATTCGCGCAGGACCATTTTGTTACGCTCAGGCGCGCGGGCTGGCCGGTATCGCCTATGTTACGGGGTGCCGTGATGCTGGCTGGCACCCATGAGGAACGGCGGCTGCAATTAATGGGTATCGAGCCCCTGACCCTGCCTACCGGAGGCGGAATAGAGTCTGACATAGCAGATCAGGACAGTTTGCGCGCCTTCATGTTGTCACCCGGTGTTACCTGGATAGCGCAGGATACTCTGGCAGAATTTGGTCTCGAACCGGGTGCTACTCCAACCCTTGTCAGCGGCGTGCAACTACCGCCGCTACAGGAGGTGCAAGGCCTGCCGCCGGGCATGCTGCTGGTGGATATCAGCCAGGTCCAGCGCCTACTGGACCAGCCCGATATGCTCACCCAGCTCCTTGTCGATCCGGCTTTTGCGGCGAATCTGCCGGCTGTGCCGACGAATGTGCCGCTGGTATGGGAAGAGCGGGGTGAAGCTGATCTGGCGCGTCTGACCGACAGTTTTCACCTCAATTTGACTGCACTGGGTTTGCTAGCCTTCGTGGTCGGCCTGTTTATCGTCCACGCCGCCGCGGGCTTGGCCATGGAGCAGCGTCGTGGATTGATGCAGACACTGCGCGCCTGTGGCGTCAGCCTGAAAACATTGCTTGGGGTCCTGCTGTTGGAGCTGCTGGTCTTGGCGTTGATCGGCGGCAGTCTGGGTGTGTTTAGCGGTTTTGCGCTGGCTGCCCTGCTGATTGGTGATGTCGCCGCTAGTCTGCGTGGGCTCTATGGCGCTCAAGTAGCGGGCCAGCTGGCACTGGACGCCAGCTGGTGGCTGACGGGGCTGGGCATGAGTCTGTTCGGCACTCTTATTGCTGGCGGTAGCAGCGTGCTGGCGGCCATACGTTTGCCAGTGCTGGACTGGTCCCGGCCACAGGCCTGGCGGGAAGTGCAGGGTCGTTTAATCAGATTGCAGATGGCGCTCGGCTTGCTGTTGCTTGTGCTGGCAGGGGCGCTGGTGGTCTGGGGCGACTCTCTACTCAGTGGCTTCGGCTTACTCGCCTCACTGTTGCTGGGCGCGGCGTTGTTACTGCCCCTGTGTCTGCAAACGTTACTGGGTTTTGCCCAGATGCGCCCCGCTGGTCCGGTAGGGCAATGGTTCTGGGCTGACAGTCAGCAGCAGGTCTCGGGTCTTGGCATCGCATTGATGGCTCTGCTGTTGGCGCTGTCGGCTAATATTGGCGTCGGTAGCATGACCGAGGGCTTTCGCCAGACCTTTACCGGCTGGCTGGACCAGCGTCTGGCGGCAGACATTTACGTGCGCCCACAGGATGATGCGCAGGCCGTTGTCATCGAGCGGTGGCTCGAACAACGTCCTGAAGTCATTGCGCAACTACCCAGTTGGCAGCTGGATACGCGTGTCGGTGGCTGGCCCTCGCAATTGAGTGGCGTTATTGAACACCCGCTTTATGCGCAAACATGGCCTCTACTCGAATCAACCAGCGATCCCTGGCCAGCACTCGCCGCAGGAGAAGGTGCGCTGGTCAGCGAGCAACTCGCCTTTCGCTTGAATCTGGCATTGGGCGACACGCTGGAACTGGATACCCCCAATGGGCTCTGGTCGCTTGAAATACTGGGGCGTTATGCTGATTACGGTAATCCTAAGGGACAAATACTGGTCTCAGCAGCAAGCCTGCAGCACCGCTGGCCCGACCAGCCGGTGAGTAGCATCGGTGTTCTGGCTAGCGCCCAAAGTGTTCCGCAGCTCGCCTCAGCGCTGCGTGATACGTTCGATTTGGGTGATAGCCGAGTGATTGACCAAGCGGCCCTCAAGGCCTATTCACAAAATATATTCGAGCAGACCTTTGCTGCTACTGCAGCGCTTAATACGCTGACGCTTGGCGTAGCGGCGGTGGCCTTGTTTATCAGTTTGCTCGGTTTGGCAGACAGTCGGCTGAGCCAACTCGCACCGCTCTGGGCCATGGGTCTTCGGCCCGGCCAACTGGCGGCGCTGAGCCTGGCACAGATGTTGATGCTGGCTGCCCTTACCTGTGCACTGGCGATCCCTCTGGGCCTGGTTCTGGCCTGGTGTCTGGTTGAGGTAGTTAACGTGCAGGCATTTGGTTGGCGTCTACCCTGGCACTGGTTCCCGGGCCAGTGGCTGACTCTGGTGTTGCTCGCATTGCTTGCGGTGTTGCTGGCGAGCATCGGTCCTGCCTGGCGCATCATGCGAACTGGCCCGACCCGCTTGCTCAGGAGCTTTACCCATGACGTCTAGGTGGATTGCCGCGCTTGCTATAGCCGCTTTAGTTGGTTGCGACCGCACCGAGCCAGCGGCGCCTGCCGGATTTGCCGGCCTCGGCAGTGAAGCGCAGGGCTTCAGTGTTGTTAGGCGAGGCGAGTCTTTGGACTTTCCTGAAGATTTCGGAGCACATCCCGATTATCGTATCGAATGGTGGTATGTCACCGCCAACCTCACCGATGAAAGCGGTGAACAATGGGGGGCGCAATGGACTCTTTTTCGACAGGCCATGGCGCCACAAACCAGTGCCGAGGCTGAGAATGGGTGGCAGAGCGCCCAGGTATGGCTGGGTCATGCGGCGCTGACCCGTGCAGACGGTCATCACTACGCCGATCGTCTTGCGCGCGGGGGTATCGGTCAGGCTGGCGTGCACACACAGCCATTTCAGGCCTGGATAGATGACTGGTCGCTGACTGGCGAGGCCGATTCGCAGCTCAGTCCGCTGCAGGTCAGTGCAACAGGAGAGCGTTTCAGCTACGACTTGAGCTTGCAGACGACCGCTCCGTTGATCCTGCATGGTGACCGTGGCTTCAGCCAAAAGTCCGATCGTGGACAGGCTTCCTGGTACTACAGCCAACCGTTTTTTAAGGTTGATGGAGAGATCCAATGGCAGGGTAAGACGCGGCGGGTCACCGGTAAGGCCTGGCTGGATAGAGAATGGAGTAGCCAGCCGCTGGCGGCGGAGCAACAGGGTTGGGACTGGTTTTCCCTGCACCTTCAGGACGGCAGCAAGCTGATGCTGTTTCGTCTGCGCAGCGATGATGACAGCCATTTCTATTCCGGCACCTGGATCACGCCCGATGGTGTTGCTGAGCCGCTGGACCGATCGGCGATCATTATGACGCCGTTGGAGGAGACAAACGTTGCTACCCGTACCTTGCCTACCCGGTGGCGGCTGAAGATTGCACATAAAGGTTTCGACGTCACAGCTCAGGCGCTTAACCCGGCCAGTTGGATGGGTACCGGGATCCCTTATTGGGAAGGGCCCGTGAATGTCGCGGGCAGTCATGCGGGTGTCGGCTATCTTGAAATGACTGGCTACTGAAACAACAAGCAACAGAGGAGCATGTTATGGCGACTACAGCCAAGAATGTATTAGGTACACCGCTGGAGCCGTGTTGTGGGCAGAGCCGAGTGGGCTTTTATCGCGATGGTTTTTGCCATACCGGCGATGCGGATAGGGGACGGCATGTTGTGTGCGCCGCAGTCACTGACGCCTTCCTGCAATACAGCCTGGAGCGGGGAAATGATCTGATAACGCCAAGGCCTGAGTGGGATTTTCCCGGACTCAAAGCGGGAGATAGATGGTGTCTATGCGCCAGCCGCTGGAAGGAAGCGCATGAGGCGGGTGTAGCGCCACCCGTTTTGCTTGATGCCTGCCACGAAAAAGCAACCGAGATTGTCAGCCTGGAGGTGCTTCAAGCGTATGAATGAATACCCTGGAATCCAGGGCCCCTCGGTCCGAGCGGAGCAACTGGTTGATGTCTATCGGACCAGTGAGGACGTGGCATCGCCCTGGGCCGTGATCAGTGATCAGGTCATGGGCGGTGTGTCCACGGCCGCTCTGCGCCAATCCGAGCGAAACAGCTCGCCCTGTACCTGTTTGACTGGGCGTACCAGCCTGGAGAACAACGGTGGTTTTGTGCAGATGAAGCTGGATATTGAGCCAAGCTGGTCGGGTGCTGATTACAAGGGCCTATTTATTGAGCTGTGTGGTGCAGCCCATGAATATAACCTGCACGTGAAAACCGCTCAGCTGGAGAAACCCTGGCAATCCTTTCGCTGCGCACTGCAGGTGAGGTCGCAATGGACCCGGTTTATCGTGCCCTATGAGCAGCTGCATGCGCACCGAACGAACGCCGAGCTGGAGCCTGCAGGAATAAAGAGTGTCGCCGTGGTCGCCATTGGGGCGGTATTCGATGTGGACGTTTGCGTACGGCGCTTTGGCTTCTTTCGCTAATCCGGTGGAGCGCTGCAGCGTTTACAGCACGTCCTGGTCTTCGCAAATCAGTTTCACGCGGATGGTGTCAGTAGAGTAATCGCCGCCAATAGGCCGCTCTACTTTCTCGCCAGGCCGTTAAGCTCCTCGCCCAGTAGTACTTAGAGGTAGGCAGCCGATGACGGCGAGCGGCGTGGACTCTGCGAGCAAAGTTTCCTTGACGTCTTGCGCCCACACGCCTAGATTCATTCCATGAACAAATTCAATGTGTTGATCAGCCGAATGATTATTACCGCCATTCCACCCTTGGCGGGCTGACTCACGTCGCTCTAAATAACCCGCCCCTCGAGGCGGGTTTTTTGTTTTTGTCTCCGGGGCCACAGATTGATTCAGGAGACATTATGTCGCTTTCCCCATTTCAGCAGAGTCCCGTTCGGGCCTGGTCGGCGGGCACCTGCTCGCCTTCCGATCCGGATGGGGTGGGTGACAGTCCCGAACTGCGTCAGCAACTGCTGCGCGATACGGTGACGCAGATTTTATCTGCTCCGGTTTATGACGTTGCAATCGAAACGCCCTTGCAGCCGGCGGCGCGTTTATCCGCAGGCCTGGCAAACCAGGTACTGCTCAAACGTGAGGACCTGCAACCGGTATTCTCGTTCAAGATCCGCGGTGCTTATACCAAGGTGTCGGGCTTGAGCCTTGAGGCTCGGGCGCGGGGCGTGATAACAGCCTCGGCCGGGAACCATGCGCAAGGTCTGGCATTGGCTGCGCAGAAGCTGGGGATCGTTGCAGTGATCGTCATGCCTGTCACGACACCCGCAATCAAGGTGCACGGTGTGCGGTCGCGGGGTGCACAGGTGCTCTTGCACGGTAATGCCTTTTCTGAGGCGCTGGCTTTTGCCTTGGCACTGGCTGAAACGCGTGGTTTGAGCTTTGTGCCGCCCTATGACGACCCAGCGGTGATTGCCGGTCAGGGTACGGTCGCTGTTGAAATGCTGCGGCAACACAGCGGACAATTGGATGCGATATTTGTGCCTGTAGGCGGTGGCGGGCTGATTGCCGGTGTGGCGGCCTATATCAAGTATCTACGTCCGGCCATTCGGGTGATTGGCGTCGAGCCTGAGGATTCCAACTGCTTGCAGGTCGCGCTGGCGGCGGGAGAACGAGTGGTGTTGCCCAAGGTGGGGACCTTTGCCGACGGCGTAGCAGTTGCCCAGGTGGGGGCACACAACTTTGCCCTGTGTCGGCACTGGGTAGATGAGGTGATCACCGTTACCACCGATGAAACATGCGCCGCGCTGCGGGATATTTTCAATGATACGCGTTCGATCACCGAGCCCTCAGGTGCCTTGGCCGTTGCCGGACTGAAGAAATACGTGGCCCGCCAGCAGTGCCGAGATCAGGTGCTGGTGGCTATTAATTCGGGAGCGAATATCAACTTTGATAGCCTAGGCTACGTTATCGAGCGGGCTGGTTTACACGAGGTAGTCGAATAATTAACCAAAATTGAGGGTGCGGCAGAGCAGACCCAAGGGGCCGCGATCAGACAAAGCCGAATCCGAGCTGAAACAGCTTTTCTACGGATCGAACCGCTTTCTTGTCAGCAACGAACAGGATTACGTGGTCTCCGTCAGTAATCACCGTATCGTGATGGGCCATGATGACCTCTTCACCTCTTACCAGGGCACCCACCGTGGCGCCGACCGGTAATGGCAGCTCGTCCACCCGCCGGCCGACAACACGCGAACTGTCCATGTCGCCATGGGCTATTGCCTCCAACGCCTCTGCGGCTCCGCGTCTGAGCGAATGCACCGCGACAACGTCCCCTCGCCGCACATGGGTGAGCAAGGCGCTTATTGTCGATTGTTGTGGCGACAGGGCAATATCAATCAAGCCCCCTTGCACCAGATCAACATAGGCGGGGTTATTGATCAGGGTAATCACGGTGCGGGCGCCCAGTTTTTTGGCCAGCATGGACGCCATCACGTTGGCTTCGTCATCATTGGTCAGTGCAAGAAATACATCGGTAGCTTCTATATTCTCCTCGATCAGAAGCTCACGGTTAGAGGCGCTGCCGTGCAGGATAGTGGCAGTAAGCAATTGCTGAGATAGCTGCTCGCAGCGTGTCAGATTCTGCTCAATAATTTTCACCTGGTACTTTTTTTCTATGCTCAAGGCCAACCGCGCGCCAATGTTGCCGCCACCGGCGATGATGATGCGTTTGTATGGACGATCCAGGCGTCTGAGTTCGGCCATGACCAGACGAATGTTGGACCGGGCCGCAATGAAAAAAACCTCGTCTTCAGCTTCGATCACCGTATCGCCGTGCGGCATGATCGGTTGTTCCTTGCGGAAAATAGCAGCGACACGCATGTCGATGCCGGGCAGATGTTCACGCAAGGCGGCAATGCGCTGGCCTACCAGGGCGCCGCCGTAGCGTGCCTTGACGGCTACCAGTTGCACCTTGCCGTCGGCAAAATCCAGTACCTGCAGCGCACCGGGATACTGCAATAAACGCTTTATGCCTCGGGTGACCAGTGACTCGGGGCTGATCAGCACGTCGACCGGTATTGCTTCTCGACTGAAAAGTGCTCCATCGCGGGTGAGGTAGTCGGGCTCGCGCACACGGGCTATGCGGGTAGGTATATTAAAAAGACTGTAGGCTACCTGGCAGGCGATCATGTTGATCTCGTCGCTATTGGTAACCGCAACCAGCATATCCGCGTCCTCTGCTCCGGCCTTGGCCAGCACTTGAGGATGTGACCCCGATCCATTCAGCGTGCGGACATCAAGACGATCTTGCAGCTCGCGCAAACGGCTGCTGTTGGTGTCGACGATGGTGATATCGTTTTCTTCGCCGGCCAGATGTTCGGCCAGTGTTCCGCCAACCTGACCCCCGCCGAGAATAATGATACGCATGCGCTAATCTCCATGGCTGCTACATGCGCTTATTGTTGGCCGCAAGGCTGTAAACAAACCATGCCAGTGTTGGTTGGGTGTCGTAAATTTTGCGTATACGTCAGTCTGGCTGGCCGATAAATCGGTAGCCAACACCTGATTCGGTTTCGATATAACGCGGGGCCGTTGGGTCGTCCCCCAGTTTGCTGCGTAAGCGTCCAATAAAGATTCGCAAATAGTGGGTGTCATGGGTGTGGTGCGGGCCCCAGATATCTTTTAATAATTGTTGCTGGGTAACAATACGGCCGGGGTGCGCAATAAGGCTGCGCAGTAACTCGAATTCCTTCTTGGACAAATGTAGATCTTCCGCACCCAGGCGTACACGACGGTCAAGCAGATCCACCCGCAGAAAACCATCGTCATAGCCGGTTGGCGGAACCGTGACGTCACCGAAAGTGCGTAGCACAGAGCGGATGCGCGCTAGCAGCTCGTTAGCGCCAAAAGGCTTCTCCACATAATCATTGGCGCCGTTGTCCAGCGCCATGACCTTATCCTTCTCGCCGTTGCGCACCGAGAGCACTATTACAGGCCCCTTGTAGAACTCGCGTAAACCCTGCAATAGCACTTGGCCGTCCATGTCAGGCAATCCCAGATCCATGATGACCAGATCGGGCTGGTGCAGCGCCGCCTGCTGCAGACCCTGTCGAGCGTCTTCAGCCTCGAGTAACTGATAACCTTGAGAACCCAGGCAAATGGTCAGAAAGCGCCGTATTTGCGGCTCGTCGTCGATGATGAGCACGTTTGTCATAGCTCGGTCTCCTGGCCTGTCAAGGACGGTGGCAAGGGTAGACTGATTCGCACACAGGCACCTTCACCGGATGCGCTATCCTCTACCGAGGTTCGACCTCCGTGGGCGACGATGATGCTGCGGCAGATAGCCAGACCCAGGCCGGTGCCTGCAGCGTATTGATCGCCGTGGCTGAAGGTGTGGAACATATCGAATACCTGCTCGCGTTTTTCCGGAGTAATACCCGGACCGCTGTCACGTACGTCGAGGTGCAGCCAATCCTCGTCCTGGAGAGCCGCGATCCCGATGCGGCCGTTGGCGGGTGAAAATCGGACGGCGTTTTCCAGTACGTTGAACAGCGCTTGCTCGATCAGAGCAGGGTGGACATGGAGCAAGGGAAGGTCCGCCGGCATGTCGATTTTCAGTTCGATGTCCTTGAGCAGCTGGCGACTGCGGCGAATGACTACGCTGATGACATCATCCAGTCCTATCCAGTCACGATCCAGGGTCAGCTCACCATGCCCCAGGCGTGTCATGTCCAGCAGCTTTTGAATGTAACGGTCCAGGCGCAGCGCTTCACTCAAGGTATTGTCCAGCAATTCCGCGCGCTGAGCGGGATCCAGGGAGTCAGAAAGATCAATCAGACTCGACACCGAGCCAATCATGGTCGACAGCGGCGTGCGCAGATCATGGGAGACGGATGACAGGAGTGCGGAGCGAAGCTGCTCACGCTCCTTACCAAGAGTCTCCTGCTTCAGCGACTGGTCCAATTGAATTCGGCCCCAGGCCAGGCTTGCCAGACTGACCAGAGCATCAAGGCGCTCGCGGTGCCAGAGGCTGACGGGCTCGGTGGCTGAAAGTCTGATTGCGTCTAGGGGCTCTCCTTTGGAACTTCGCAGTACCACTGTGACGCCGCCCGGATCCTCGTGCCATGTCACGGTTCTGGGCGCCTCATAGGGTGATACGGGGCCTGGATCGACGCTACGGGCATACCAGTCCAATGTCTCAGCCAGTTGCGCGGAGAAAGCTTTTATCAGTGCAGGGCCATCGACACACACCGAGAGCGCCCGGGCACATGCCATTTGCTGTTCGTTCCAGCGCTTGCTGTCACGCAGGGCGGTTACCTGTTCGCTCAGGTGCCCGGCCAGGTGCCCGGTGATCAGTGCAGCCATCGCCAGCAGACCGCCGGTGAGCACATCTTCGTGATGCAGCATGCGCAATGAGAAACGCGGCTCGGTGAGGAAGAAGTTATAGGCTACGAAGCTGAGCAGAGCGCATGCCAAGGCGGGCCAGACCCGTGTGTTGACAGCCGTCACCAGCACCGCAGCCAAATAAAGCAGCGCAAGGTTGGCAGCGGGCATCATGCTTGCGAGCGCCAACGCCAGCCCTGTGGCAACCAGTGGTGTCAGCCAGGGTAGGGTGAGGCAAAGTACGTCTTTGCGGGTCAGTCTGTGCAATGTCATTTTTCCGCTCAGCCGCGCCAGAACATGGGAGAGAACAGCACCATCATGGTCATCAGTTCCAGACGACCCAGCAGCATCGCAAAGGATAGCAGCCATTTTGCCGCGTCCGGCAGCGAAGAAAAATTACCCGCTGGCCCGACGATGTTACCAAGGCCGGGACCCACGTTGGTCAGCGCTGTTGCTGTCGCGGTGAGGCTGGTAACTAGATCGAGCCCCATCATCGCCAACACAAGAGTAAATCCAGCCAGGCACAGGAAGAACAGAAAAGAGAATGCGATCGCGGATAGGATAATGTCATCCCCGACCGGCTTACCCGCGTACTGGGTAACGAATATGCCATTGGGATGGATCAGTTTACGAGCCTGGCTGCGCAAAAACAGGTAACTGAGTTGAAATCTGAAAATCTTCATGCCACCGCTGGTGGATCCAGAGCAGCCACCTATAAAGGTTACGGTAAAGAAGAGCGCGACGCTGAACGGCCCCCACAGCGTGTAGTCGGCGGAAGCGAAGCCCGTGGTGGTGATCACCGACACCAGGTTGAAAGTCGCTTGGGTCGCCGCCTGAAACGGTGTTTGTGAGCCCTGAATAATCAGATACAGCGTCAACAGTAAAGAGACCGCGGCGACGATACCTAGAAGACCTATAACCTGCTGGTTATTTAACGTGGCAAGTCGGGGTCGGCGGGCAAAGCCGATGATCATGGTGAAAGGCATGGCGCCGAGCAGCATGAACACCACCGCGATCCACAGAACAGCGCTACTGAAACGGCCCATGGAGCGGTCGTCTGTGGCAAAGCCACCGGTCGAGACAGTGGCCATGGCATGGTTTACCGCATCAAAAGCGCTCATGTCAGCGAGCCAGTAGCTAAGGGTGCAGGCAGCGGTGATGGTCAGGTAGGTTATCAGCAGGGCCCTCGCCAGGGTCTGGATGCGAGGCATCGACTTGTCCGACCAGTCGGAGGACTCGGTATGGAATAGCCGCATGCCGCCGACGCGCAGAAACGGCAGAATTGACACGGCCATACCAATCACTCCCAGCCCGCCCAGCCATTGGAGAATGGAGCGCCACAGCAACAGGCTGGCGGGCAGTTTCTCGATACCAACGAAAATCGTCGAGCCGGTTGTGGTGATCCCTGATACGGCCTCGAACCAGGCATCACTGAAGGCTATGTGATGGTGGCTAAAGAATAACGGTAAGGCGCCTGCCAAAGACATCATCAACCAGCTGGCGCTGGTCAGCAAATATAACTGCCGTGATACCAGGTGAAAATGCGCTCTGCGACAGGATGCGACCATCACAAATCCCAGCGCTGCAGTGACCCCTGCGCTGGTCAGAAAAACAGGCATCTCTGGATCATTCGATACGCCTGCGAACGCGCTGACGCAGAGCATCAGCATGGCCATGATCAGGATAAGGATGCCACAAACATAAATAACAGGGCGTATGAACTTGAACATGCGTCTGGCTCCGTAATGTTGAATCTAGATTAGGGCTGGAGGGCATAAACAAACGAGTGGCAAAGGGCAGGGTCTTCGTAAATAAAACGTAAACGCCGCTTGCTCGGCCAGGCAAGAAGGGGAACAGAATAGGTATGCGGGTGTCGAAATATCAGCCGGACAAAGCCAGGCTCTTTCACACTCAATATGTCTTCGACCGCATCCGCTAGCTCAGATAAAGCCCGCATGAACTTTGATGAAAGGGATATTGATTATGGTTACGCATTTCAAGCTCAGCGGGCATCTTGCGTGTGGCCGCGAAGGTAAAACCCTGAAGACCAGTATTGATTCGGGCAAGGTGACATGCCGCAACTGTCGGCATACCGATGCCTATGTCGAGGCGCGACAAGCGAAGAAGGAGGCTGGAACAACCCTAGCGCAGCCCGGTGGCAACTGGCGTGATAGCTGGGGGAATAGGCTTTTGAGTATGCCGGGGCCGCAGCGTCTGCCGCGGGGGTTCAACGGACAGCAATTTGTCTGAATCAGGCCTGGATCATTGCCGCATCAAGCGCGGGATTTCAAATTCCGCGCTTTCAAGACCAGAGTCAGTCCGCCGAGCACGGCCGCAGCGGCGATCAGCACTCGCGGCGTGAGAGGCTCGCTGAATAACAGCATGCCTGCGGCTGCGGCCAGAATCGGTACAGACAGTTGAATCGATGCGGCCTGTATCGAGCCCAACCCCCTCAATGCGCTGTACCATAGGGCGTAGCCTAGACCTGAAGTAACTGCTCCGGACAACACGGCAAGCAGCGCGCCAGTCGTATCCCAGTGAACCTGGTCAAGAAAGGGCAGTGCTGCCAACAACACCAAGGGGATGGAGCGCAGGAAGTTGTCCGCGGTTGATGCCAGTGGATCACGGGTGCTTCTGCCCAGCAGCGAATAAGCACCCCAAGCCAGGCCCGACAATAACATTACCAATGAGCTCATCAAGGGCGGAGCACTGCTGCCTGGCAGGAGTAGCGCAACTACGCCGGCCATGGCCAAAATCAGTCCAGCGGTAGCAGCCGCCCCCAGTCGTTCGCCACGCAGCAAACCGAACAAAAGCATGCTCAGCTGCACCGCACCAAACAGCAGCAGAGCGCCCACGCCAGTATCGAGCTGTATATAGGCGAAAGAAAACGCCGCGGCGTATACCGTCAGTGCCAGGGCGCCGGCCCAATTGCCCGCTTTGGCTCGACTGCGTTTGCGCCGTGCCAGCAAGGCCCAGAGCAGCAATGCACCGCTGATAATACGCAAAACAGTAAAACTGACAGCATCGATTTGAGTTTCCGCCAATGCCAGGCGGCAGAGTACTGAGTTGCCGGCAAACGCAAGCATGGCCAGGCTGGCCAGCAGGGTGGTGGATAATGGCAATGGCCGCCCTGCTACTTCAGGCATCAGGCCCGCTCGATACGATCAGCGTGGATAACGATGCGTCCTTGCTTAAACAGCCCGCCAATGGCTTTCTTGAAATTGCCTTTGCTGACGCCGAATTGGCGACTGATTACTTCCGGCGGGCTCTTGTCGCTCACTGACAGCGATCCGCCGTTGGCTTCGAGCTTGTCCAGTATCTGTTGCTGCAATGTATCCGCCGCCTCTGCGCCGACCGGCTGCAGGCTCAAGCTGATCTTGCCGTCGGGGCGTACTTCACGAATGTATCCTTGCTCACGCATGCCGCCGCGCAAAAACTTGAATGCTTCGTTCTTGTGGACCAGGCCCCAGTGCTCGCCGTTGATAATGGCCTTGAAACCCAGATCGGTGGTTCCCACAACCAACAGGTCGACAGCCTGACCTGTGGCATAGCGCGCAGGTGTCTGGTCCAGATGGCGATCAAGATGCGCCGTCGCAGTTATGCGCCGCGTATGCTTGTCGAGGTACAAGTAGACGACAACATAGTCCCCTTCCTTGAGTGGACGCTTTTCTTCTGAGTGTGGCAGTAACACGTCCTTGGGCAGACCCCAATCGAGAAAAAGACCGATCTTGTTGATTTCGGCTACCTTCAGACTGGCAAACTCGCCGACCTGCGCCTTGGGCGTTTCGGTGGTGGCAATCAGTCGGTCTTCGCTATCCAGATAAACGAACACGTTCAACCAGTCCTCCTCTGCCGTTGGCTGGTCCTCGGGTATGTAGCGGTTGGGCAACAGAATTTCACCCTCCGCGCCACCATCCAGGTAGAGCCCGAAGCCGACGTGACTGACTATTTGCAAACGGTTGTAGCGCCCGATCAAGGCCATGATGCGATCTCTCGGTAAATAGAAGCAGTGTAACAGGCTCACGAGTTGGGACGTGCCGTTGAATCCGGTGTGTTGGCATCTCTGCGGAAAGATCGGGAAACAACTGGCGCCTCATCCGAGTAGCCGGCGTCTGTGATTGCTGCTAGCTTTCAGCACAATAAATAAGTCATGATGACCCATCAGATCAAGGCGGGGCAGCAGTGTGTCAACGGACGAAATACAAGACCTAGCTGTTTTAGAGCGACTGCTGCTGGCAACCGGGCGGCAGGATCAACAGGCATTCGAGCGACTGTACCGGCTGACCAGTGGTAAGCTCTTTGGTATATGTAAACGCATGCTTGTGCAGCCCAGCGACGCTGAAGATGTCCTGCAGGAGGTATATCTGACTGTCTGGAGCAAGGCTGCCCAGTTTGACGCCCAGCGGGGGAATCCGATTACCTGGCTGTCGGCTATAGCGCGTAACAAGTGCCTTGATCGATTACGCTTGAGCGGAATCGATCGTCATACGGACCCGGTCGATCTAGACCATCTGCCTGAACCTGAGGCGCGCGATCCGGTCGAGGCCGCCAGCGACCAGAAACTTCTCGATAACTGTCTCTCGAATTTGCGCAACCAGCATCGTACCGTCATTCGGACAGCCTTCTTTGACGGTAGTACCTATGACGACCTGGCAACCCGCACGGGTGTCCCTATTGGCACTATGAAGAGCTGGATACGACGTGGCTTGATAAGCCTCAAGGCGTGCCTGGAAAAATGAATACAATCCTAGTAAACAGCGAAGATGACGATCTGCGGTTAGCAGAGTACGCACTGGGTGTGTTGGATGTCGATGAGCGTAAACGGGTTGAAGCCCAGGTTGCGACTGACGCTGAATCAGCACATAAATTAGCCGTGTGGCATGCGCATCTTTCGCCGATGCTGGCCGAGATCGCTGAGGACGCGCCGCCAGAATATGTCTGGGCACGCATCCGCGACAGCCTGGGTCACACAGTACCAAGCGCAACCGATGCCAAATCCAAACTCACGAGCGGAATTTGGGACAGTCTGTCGCTGTGGCGTTGGTTTTCCGTTGGCGGTCTTGCCACGACCATGATCCTGGCTGTATTGCTTGTGGTGATGCAGCCAGTAGCCGTCGACCTCCAACCCACGGACGGCATGCTAAGTACTTCGCTGCAACTGGAGAGCGGTCAGACTGTATATACCGCTACTCTCGATGCGAGTCGGCGTAACATTGTGGTTGTGCCGGCCGCCGAGATTCAACTCGAAGGCCGGCAAGCCCAATTGTGGCTGATTGCAGGTGATCGTCCTCCGCAGTCGCTCGGCTTGCTGCCAGCGGACAAAGCGGTTCGTCTGGAGGTGCCTGAGGAGCTCAGATTGCTCGCCGATGCCAACAGTGTATTTGCTATCTCACTTGAGCCCCCGGGCGGCTCACCCACCGGACTGCCCACCGGACCGGTGGTTGCGCAAGGTTTGCTGGCAGACATCTGATCCTGCTGTCCGGACTTGAGTCGGGACGCACCTAACGTGCGTCCTGGCTTCTTCTGGCCCTGTACTCCCTTCTGTTTTCTGCTAGATCTTGGATCTAATTTTTTTTTGCAAAAAGTAGGTGTCCTGCTGCATCCATTTTCTTCTTTGTTCCGTAACTACTTACGGGTAACAACAAAACGAACAGAGAAGGGATTACATATGGACAGGTTTTATACACGATCCGTGCTGGCAAAATCATTGCTGGCAACTGCTGTAATAGGAGCCAGCCTTGGCTCGGCAATCAGTTTTGCCTCCAGCCACCGTGAAGCGCCGTTCATTACCGAAGTACCCAAGGTCGACGGTACCGATTTTTACATGTTTCGCAGTTACGAGCCTGGCCGCGAAGACACTGTGACCATGATCGCCAACTACCTGCCGTTGCAGGACGCCTACGGCGGACCGAATTATTTTGATCTGGATGGCAATGCCATTTATGAAATCCACATCGATAACTCGGGCAATGCTGAAGAAGACATTACGTTTCGCTTCAAGATGACCGATGTGAAACAGGATCTTCAGCTTGATATTGGCGATGCAGGCAATATTGAAAAAGTGTCTGTGCCATTGAAAAATATCGGTGCAATTGGACCTTCAGCAGGTGACACCGGAGCGGTTCAGGTGAGGCAGACCTATGAGCTGACGGTTATTCGTGGCGATCGTCGGACCGGCACTACCGATTCAGTTATGAATGCATTCGACCAATCCGCAACTTTTAACAAGCCCCTCGATAATATCGGTAATAAGTCGATCAACGACTATGCAGCCTACGCTGATGACCACATTTACAGTGCGATTATTCCTGGTTGTATGGGTGATGCTCGAGTTTTTGTTGGTCAGCGCCAAGAGGCCTTTGCCGTCAACCTGGGCGAGATATTTGACCTGGTCAATACCAATCCACTGGGTCCTCGAAATGCAGAAACGAACGACCTCGCCGATAAAAACGTAACGTCGTTGGCACTTGAAGTGCCTACTTCATGTTTGACTGGCACGGCAGAGACCAGCAACGGTCAGAAAGTCATAGGTGGCTGGACCACCGCCAGTCTGCGTCAAGCGCGCGTGCTTAACCCTCAGCCAATGGCCGATGGCAAGGGCGCCAGCATTCAGGGCGGTGCATACACTCAGGTATCCCGGTTAGGCATGCCGCTGGTAAACGAAGTGGTCATCGGGCTCAAGGATAAGGACGCATTTAATTCAAGCGAACCCAAGGATGACGGTCAGTATGCGACCTACGTGACTCACCCGGCCCTTCCGGAGCTGCTGGAGATTCTCTTTGCCGGCACCGCTGTCGCCCCTAATATGTTCCCGCGTACCGATCTGGTAACCGCGTTTCTTACCGGTGTACCTACCTTGAACCAAGCTGAGGGCGTGAAAGGTTCGGAAATGTTA